>Ga0163216_100189_pt1:0-140000 | contig 150409 bp, 143 predicted proteins | sample SynspAceP_FD_167610 | JGI IMG/M metagenome (GOLD analysis project Ga0163216, IMG submission 167610) | Saline lake microbial communities from Ace Lake in Antarctica - Synechococcus sp. Ace-P (Illumina Assembly) | ecosystem: Environmental > Aquatic > Non-marine Saline and Alkaline >... | reverse complement strand
CCCATTGACACTATTGCCGATATTCCAAGGGGGGTGACTGTTGAATATGGCGCCTATCTGGCGGGGCCGGTTGCCCATTGTATGGAATGCCACACGCCGTTTGGCCCCAAGGGCCCGATGCTGGATACGGATCTCGGACGCGGTGGATTTGAATTCCATGGCCCCTGGGGCGTTTCAATTGCCTCCAATCTGACCAGTCATCCAGATGGCCTCGGAGAATATTCTGATGCCGAAATAGCGACGATGATTGTGGATGGGAAGCGGCCGGACGGGCCGGACATGTTCCCACCCATGCCCTATGGCTTCCTGGCAAAAATGTCTCAGGATGATTTAGACGCAATTATTCTGTATTTGCGCAGTCTGCCGCCCTTGCCCGACGCTGGCTGACATTTCGCGGGGTTCGTTCACCAGTCGCGTCTGCTGTCTGGTATGCTGCTGCTTCAGTGACCTTGTTCCGGGCTGACTTGTCTTTGCCTGATGGAGAAAGCGCGATATATCAACCAGTATCAGTGCTTCCATTATCAGCAGACAGGTCCCCGATGAACGCTCCAATATCCAAGAAGGACGCGCCAGCTCAAGCAGGCTTTCAGTGGGATGATCCGTTTTTGTTAATGGAGCAACTCACAGAAGAAGAGCGTCTGATCAGCGAGGCGGCGCGCGCCTTTGCAGCTGAGAAACTGCAACCTCGCATTCTCGATGCTTATGCTGCGGAAGAGACTGACCCAGATGTTTTTTGCGAAATGGGGGCGATGGGATTGCTTGGTGCCACCATTCCCGAAGCTTATGGCGGCGCGGATATTGGCTATGTCAGCTATGGTTTGATCGCCCGTGAAGTAGAGCGCGTTGATAGCGGTTACCGCTCGATGATGAGCGTCCAATCCTCATTGGTGATGTATCCGATTTATGCCTATGGTTCTGAAGAACAGCGACTAAAATACCTTCCAAAATTGGCGACTGGCGAATGGATCGGCTGTTTTGGCCTGACAGAGCCGGATGCCGGTTCCGATCCCGCAGGTATGAAAACCAGAGCGGTCAAAATTGATGGCGGCTATCGACTGACCGGATCCAAGATGTGGATTTCCAATTCACCGATTGCGGATGTGTTTGTGGTGTGGGCTAAATCCGAAGACCATGACAACAAGATCCGCGGTTTCGTGCTGGATAAGGGTATGGCCGGGCTGAGCGCACCTAAAATAGGCAATAAACTGTCTTTGCGAGCCTCTGTCACCGGGGAGATTGTCATGGATAATGTCGAGGTCCCTGAAGCGGCCCTGTTGCCCAATGTCTCTGGCCTGAAAGGTCCTTTTGGCTGTCTCAACCGGGCGCGTTACGGCATCGGCTGGGGCGTGATGGGGGCGGCGGAAGATTGCTGGCATCGCGCCCGCAATTACGGGCTGGAACGCAAGCAGTTCGATAAGCCATTGGCAGGAACGCAGCTTTTCCAGAAAAAACTGGCCGATATGCAAACCGAGATTGCCCTTGGCCTGCAGGCCTGTTTGCGCGTGGGCCGTTTGATGGATGAAGGGCGCAGCGCGCCTGAAATGATATCGTTGATCAAGCGGAACAATTGCGGCAAGGCTCTGGAAATTGCCCGTCACGCGCGGGACATGCATGGCGGCAATGGCATATCAGGCGAGTATCATGTGATGCGCCATGCGCAGAATCTGGAAACTGTGAACACCTATGAAGGCACCCATGATGTGCATGCGTTGATTCTGGGCCGGGCACAAACCGGATTGCAGGCATTTTTCTAGATGGCTACGCCAAAGCCGCTTTCTGGATTGAAAGTTCTTGATCTGTCACGTGTACTGGCCGGACCGTTCGCCGGACAGCTGCTGGCTGATCTGGGGGCAGATGTCATTAAGGTGGAAAGCCCGCAAGGTGATGACACGCGCAGATGGGGGCCTCCTTTCATTGATCGCGAAGACGGCAGCCGGGATGCGGCCTATTTCCACAGTTGTAACCGTGGCAAGCGGTCTCTCGTTGCCGATCTGAAAAACAGTGATGATCTTCGCCGGATTGAAAGTCTGATAGCCAAAGCAGATGTGGTTCTTGAAAATTTCAAGGTGGGCGGCCTGAAGCAATTCGGTCTTGATCATGCCACGCTCTGCGCGCGTCACCCGGGCCTGATCTACTGCTCGATTACCGGATTTGGCCATAGTGGCCCGAAATGTCATCAGGCTGGCTATGATATCATGATACAGGGCCTGTCTGGCATCATGTCGATAACAGGTGAGGCGGATGGCCCACCGCAAAAGATGGGCGTTGCTTTCGCGGACGTCTTTACGGGCCTTTATTCAGTGATTGCCATTCAGGCGGCGTTGAGCGAGCGGAGCCGCTCCGGCTTGGGGCAATTCATTGATATGGCGCTGTTTGACACGATGACGGCCGTGTTGGTCAATCAGGCGATGAACCATCTGACATCTGGCGTAGCACCACAGCGTATGGGAAATGCACACCCGAACATTGTGCCTTATCAGGCATTTGCCGTTGCTGATGGCTATGTGATTGTGGCGGTCGGAAATGATGGGCAGTTCAAGCGGTTTTGTGCGGTTCTGGAACGGGATGATCTTGCGGATGATGCGCGCTATCAGACGAATCCGGATCGTGTCAGTCATCGCAGTATATTGATTCCAGCACTGGAAACAGAATTGCAGACCTGGCAGCGGGACAGGCTTCTGCCAGCCCTTGAGGCCGCAACAGTTCCTTGTGGTCCGATCCATGATGTGGGTGAAGCTATCAATGATCCGCAATTGCAACATCGTGGCATGGTGCTGGAGCGTGAGGGTATACCGGGGCTTGCCAGCCCTATTCATTTTGGCACGGAAGTATTGGCGTCGGAACTGGCGTCACCGACCCTTGGCAATATAAGTTTTGACGATGCGGAAAAACTGTTTGGCCGCGTTTGAAAAACACTCTCGACGTGTGTAGCCGGACTGGGCTAGAAGAACTTCATGACACAAAACATTGACCTTCTGCGCCCTGTCCTCACGCGCGCACCCGTCGTTCCGGTTCTCATCATTGATGATGCGAAATCGGCTGTTCCCCTTGCACGCGCCCTTGTTGCCGGCGGCCTGACTGCGCTGGAAGTGACGTTACGCACGCCAGCTGCGTTGGAGGCTATCAAGGCGATTGCTGATGAAGTCGAAGGCGCTGATATTGGTGCTGGAACGGTTCTGACGCCAGGCCAGTTGGATGCCTGCGTCAAGGCTGGCGCCAAATTCCTGGTAAGCCCGGGCTGTGCGCCCGATTTGCTCGATGCGGCCAAGGACAGTCCGGCCCCATTATTGCCAGGTGTTGCCACGGCAAGTGAAGCCATGCAAATCATGGAACGCGGCTATACATATATGAAATTTTTCCCTGCCGAGCAGGCGGGTGGCGCACCCTATTTGAAGGCTTTGTCTTCGCCCTTGGCCGATCTGCGGTTTTGCCCAACAGGCGGTGTGTCCTTGAAAAATGCTGCGGATTATCTCTCCCTTCCCAATGTGATTTGCGTCGGTGGGTCCTGGGTTGCACCAAAGCAGGCCGTTGTGGATGGGGATTGGGACACCATTGAAAATCTGGCGCGTGATGCGTCCAGGCTCGGACGATAATCGGTGCGGGGCGAAGCAGATGTTGAAGGGGTGGCAACAATGCCTGCATAACAGTGTTAAGGCCCTTTGGGTCGCTGTATTTGCTTGTCTTTTGCCCTTTCACATTGCCAATGCTTTGGAGCCACCGGTTCCGTTTACCGTATTTGCAGCGTCCAGTCTGACGGAAGTGCTTGAAGACGCGATCGCCGCCTATCATAAAGAATATACGCCCGGATTGGTGACTCTCTCCGTTGCGGGAACCGGAACTTTGGCGCGGCAAATCGAAGCCGGTGCACCAGTGGATGTGTTCATTTCAGCCGATCGCGAGTGGATCGATTATCTGTCTGACAAGGGCCTCATTGAAGGCCGTACCGCCACCCATGTTGCGACCAACCGTCTGGTTCTGATCACGCGCTCCGACACACGGCTGTCTGGAACGCTTGATGAACGGCTGGTTCAATTGAGTGAGTCCGGCCGAATTGCAATGGGGGATCCGGAAGCGGTTCCGGCAGGGCGCTATGCGCGCGCCGCGTTGCAATCGCTCCAAATATGGACGAAGTTGCAAGGTGCGATTGTGCCGACGACTAATGTGCGGATGGCATTGGCGCTGGTTCTGAGGGGGGAAGTTGATGGTGCAATTGTATATGCAACAGATGCTGCGCTTGCGCCCGATTTGACGGTGCAGGCAGTGTTTTTGCAAGGGCTTCATTCGCCTATTCGCTATTGGGCTGTGGCGCTTGGCGGCGCGCCCTGGACAGCTTTCGACTTTATTTCCAGCCTTCGCAGCGCAAAGGCGGCCGAGATTTGGGAAACCAACGGGTTTTTGACGCCGTGACCCCAGCCGAACTCAGCGCCCTTACTCTATCGCTCAAAGTGGCCTCATTGGCGCTGGTTGTGATGATGCCATTGGCAATTTTTGTTGCCTATGTGTTGTCGCGCAAACGGTTTCGGGGGCACAGTTTGTTGAATGCGCTGGTGTTTTTGCCTCTCGTGCTGCCACCAGTCGTGACCGGATATTTTCTGCTGCTGACTTTTGGGCGCACCGGACCGGTAGGCATGGTTCTGGACAGCCTGTTTGGCACCCGGCTCGCTTTTACCTGGGTAGGCGCTGCAATTGCCGCCGGCGTTATGGCGTTTCCACTTATGGTCCGGCCGTTGCGGCAGGCTTTTGATGCTGTGGATCCGGGGCTTGAAGTTGCTGCAAAGTCACTTGGTGTCAAACGGTTCCGGCGCTGGTTGACCATTACATTGCCGCTGGCAATGCCTGGGCTGATAGCGGGCGCTGTGCTGGGCTTTGCCAAAGCCCTGGGTGAGTTTGGGGCAACCATTACATTTGCAGCCAATATTCCTGGAGAAACACGGACGCTGGCGCTCGCAATTTATACCGAATTGCAGCGGCCGGGCGGCGAGACACCGGCTTTTCGGCTGACATTGATCTCACTGGCAATCGCAGTTGTAGCCGTTATCCTGTCTGAACTCGTTGTTGCGCGGATGGCGCGCCGAGCGCGCGCGGCACAGGAGGACCGGCATGGTTGAGTCTCCCGGCACGTCCGCTGCGCCTATTCTGGACGTTCAGATACATGGTGTCGTTGGTACATTTCAGTTGCGGGCAAAATTTCGCTCGCAAGGATTGGCAACGGCTGTGTTTGGTCATTCGGGCGCTGGCAAAACCTCACTCATTCAGATGCTGGCAGGCCTGAAAACACCCCAAGCCGGACACATCCGAATTGGAGACACTGTTGTCTATGACAGCGCCGCGGGCATTAATGTTCCGGTGGAAGAGCGCCGTGTTGGAATGGTGTTTCAAGACAGCCGCCTGTTTCCGCACATGTCTGTGGAACGAAATCTGACTTACAGCCATTGGGCCGGTGGTCGCCTGCCGGGCCTCAGATTCGACAAGGTTATTCAACTGTTGTCGTTGGAAAACCTTCTGAAGCGAAATCCGCTGACCCTGTCCGGAGGCGAGCAGCAGCGCGTCGCCATTGGGCGTGCTCTGCTATCTGACCCCCGCATCCTGTTGCTGGATGAACCGCTGGCGTCGCTCGACAATGCGCGAAAGCAAAACATTTTGCCGTTCATTGAGCGGGTTGCGCAGGAAAGCCGAATTCCGATCTGTTATGTCAGCCATTCCATGGATGAGGTGACACGCATTGCCGATGATCTTGTGGTTTTATCTCGTGGCAAAACCATTGCTTCCGGCCCGTTGACCGAAATTTTGACGCGTGTTGATCTGGGCGGTGCAACCGGGCGTCATGAAGCCGGCGCCATTGTTTCTGCAAAGGTCGTGGCCCATGACGACACGCTGGGTCTGACCCACTTGATGCTGCAGACCGACCCACCGTTGCAGTTCGAACTGGCCCGCAGTGAATTGCCAATTGGTGCCGATGTGCGCCTGCGCATAAGGGCAAGAGATGTGTCCATAGCGACCCAACCGGTGGCCGGCCTTTCAATTCGCAATCAACTTCCTGCACGAATTGAGACTGTCAAAACTGATGAGCAGGGCTTTGCTGAACTCGTGCTGCGTCTTGGTGCTGACGGTGCAGGTGCCGGCTTGCGCGCGCGCATCACCGCAGCTTCTGCTCTGGAGCTTCAGTTGGAACAGGGTGACCTGGTCTTTGCATTGGTGAAATCCATAGCCATTGAACGCCGATTGCTACAGCCGATGATTGAGGTCGCTGCCAGAGCTGAGCCAGTTGCTGAGCTTGCACCTGCTGAGCTGGCACCCGCCGAGCCTGCGCCCGCAAAACCTGCGCCAATTAAGCCTGATCAGCCAGAAGCGGGCGGGCCAGAAGCGGGCCGCCTTGATGTGGTGCCGCAGCGTGATGCCATGGTTGACCGGCAATTGGCAGCAGGATTGGCAGCGGAATTTCTGGAAGTTGAAAAGACGATTGAACAGCCGGTGCCAGATGAAGATCCTGATCCTGTCAGCGAGATGGTGGTTCCTGATTTATTGGTGCGCGGCCCAGTTGTGACTGTCCCAGCTGGAATTGACCCGGCTGAAACGAACTCAGACCTTTCTGAGGAAGACACCAGCGTCGCGCCTGAAGCTGAGGTGTTCCTGGTTCCGGAAACTCCGGTAGAAGAACCCGCCGAAGTTCAGGAAGAGCCGGATCTGGAACCGGAACCATCAGTTGAAGAAGTTGCTGATGAACCGGTTCCTGAAATGGCGCCCAATCCGTTTTTGATGGATGAGCCAGTGGATAAGCGTTAAGGCGCTTTTGTTCGTTCCATAAAGTCAGCCATACGGCTGATTGCCAGTTCTATGTTTTCTGCCGAATTGGCGTAAGAGAGCCGGATATAACCCTCTCCCAAAATGCCGAAATCAGGACCACCGATTGTGGCAACGCCAACCTCTTCCAGCAAAGCGCTTGCCAATTTTTTGGCGGGCCAGCCTGTCTGCTTGATGTTGGGGAATGCATAGAATGCCCCTTTGGGCACTGCGCAGTTGACGCCTGGTAGCTTGTTAAGTTGATCCACCACAATGTGACGGCGGTGGTCGAAGGCCGCCATCATATCTCCAACCGCATCCTGAGGGCCGGTGAGGGCGGCGATGCCGGCATATTGCGTTGGTGCATTAACGCATGACCAGGCATTCACAGCGAGTTTGCGAACCTTGTCATAGAGTGCATCTGGCCAGACAGACCAGCCCATGCGCCAACCGGTCATAGCGTAGGTTTTCGACCAGCCATTCAGTACGATCAGGCGATCCCTGATTTCCGGATACCCCAGCAGCGATACATGCTGCTCGCCATCATATGTCATGCGGTCATATATCTCGTCGGACATGATGGCGATATCCGGACGATCGGCCAGGCCAGCGACCAGGGCATCGATTTCTGCTTTCGGTGTCACGCCGCCGGTAGGATTGGCCGGTGAGTTGATAATGACAAGACGTGTCTTGTCGGTGATCAGCGACAGGGTTTCCTGCGCGGAAAATGCAAAGCTGTTTTCCTCGCGAATGGGCACGGGAATGGGTTTGGCTCCGGTAAACTCGATCATTGACCGGTAAATGGGGAAGCCGGGATCGGGGTACAGGATTTCAGCGCCGGGCTGACCAAACAGCAGGATCGCTGCGTACATGGTGACCTTGCCGCCAGGCATGATCATGATGTTGTCTGGCGAGACTTCCGCATCATAGCGCTGATGAATATCCGCGGCGACTGCTTCACGCAGTGGCAAAATGCCGGTTGCGGGCGTGTATCCGTGATGCCCATCCTTGAGCGCCTTGATGGCTGCCTCGACAATATGTGGTGGTGTTTCAAAATCCGGTTGGCCAATACCCAGATTGATAATGTCCTTGCCTTTTGCAGCCAATGCAGTGGCGCGGGCCAGCACGGCAAAGGCGTTTTCCTCGCCGATGCGGTCAAAGCCGGAAATTGTTGTCAGCGCAGTCATTGTTACGGTATCTCCCCTGTTGATTTTGAGGCGCATTTAGGCGCATGTATTGCTGATAAGCAAATTCAAAAACAATGTCGGTTGCACTTCGCGGTCGGCAAATCGTGCTGGGAATTGGATAGGAACACATTCATCCATTCTGTCAGCGCAACAGGCACTTGATTAGACAGGGAAACCATGAGTTCTGGCAATGAGATGAAGCCACCAAAACTGCGTTCGCAATTGTGGTTCGACAATCCCGAAAACCCGGGCATGACTGCGCTGTATCTGGAGCGCTATCTGAATTTTGGACTGACGCGTGAGGAATTGCAGTCAGGCAAGCCAATTATCGGGATCGCGCAAACAGGCTCCGATCTTTCGCCCTGCAATCGCCATCATATCGAACTGGCGAAACGTGTGCGGTCAGGCATTGAAGCTTCTGGCGCTATTGCATTTGAATTCCCGGTACATCCCATTCAGGAGACGGGCAAGCGGCCAACGGCGACGCTGGACCGCAATCTGGCTTATCTGGGGCTGGTTGAATTGCTGTTTGGTTATCCGCTTGATGGCGTGGTGTTGACGATCGGCTGTGACAAGACGACTCCTGCCTGCCTGATGGCGGCGGCAACTGTCAATATTCCGGCCATTGCCTTGTCTGTCGGGCCGATGCTGAATGGCTGGCATAAGGGCGAGCGCACCGGGTCCGGAACGATTGTCTGGAAGGCGCGGGAGCAACTTGCGACCGGTGACATCGACTATGAAGAGTTCATGGAAATCGTGTCGTCCTCTGCGCCATCTGTCGGCTATTGCAATACAATGGGTACGGCCACGACCATGAATTCATTGGCCGAGGCACTTGGCATGCAATTGCCAGGGGCTGCGGCTATTCCAGCGCCCTATCGCGAACGTGGTCAGATTTCCTATCGCACCGGTCAACGCATTGTTGAAATGGTGGCCGAAGATCTGAAACCGTCCGACATCATGACGCGTGAGGCATTTGAAAACGCCATTGTGGTAAATTCAGCGATTGGCGGGTCCACCAATGCGCCGATCCATCTGAATGCTATTGCGCGCCACCTGGGCGTTCCGCTGAACAATGATGACTGGCAGAGCATTGGCCATAAAGTGCCATTGCTGGTTAATCTGCAGCCGGCTGGCGAGTATCTGGGTGAAGATTACCACAGGGCTGGCGGTGTGCCTGCTGTTGTTGGCGAATTGATGCGTGCTGGTGCCTTGCCGCATCCTCACGCCGGTACCGTCAATGGCCGTAGCATTGGCGATAATTGTGCAGCGGCGACCATTGAAAATGATGATGTCATCTACCGCTTTGACAAGCCGATGATGAGCGAAGCGGGCTTCATCAATCTGAAAGGCAATCTTTTCAACTCCGCGATCATGAAAACCAGTGTGATTTCTGATGAATTCCGGGAGCGTTATCTGTCAAACCCGGATGATCCGGAAGCCTTTGAGGGGCGCGCTTTTGTGTTTGAAGGGCCGGAAGATTATCATGACCGGATCGATGATCCAGCCAATGAGATTGATGAAAATTGCCTTTTGTTCATTCGCGGAACCGGACCAATCGGTTATCCAGGTGGGGCTGAGGTGGTGAATATGCAGCCGCCTGCCTATCTCATCAAAAAGGGCATTCATGCGTTGCCTTGCATCGGCGATGGTCGCCAGTCGGGAACATCCGGATCACCGTCAATCCTGAACGCCTCTCCGGAAGCTGCGGCCGGTGGTGGTCTGGCGATAGTTCGGACCGGCGATCCTGTGCGGGTCGATCTGAAAAAAGGTGAGGCCAATATTCTGATCAGTGAGGAAGAGGTCAAGCAACGCTTTGCTGATCTGGAGGCTGCAGGTGGTTTCAAGTATCCCGCCAGCCAGACGCCCTGGCAAGAGATACAGCGCGATCTGACGACGCAATTCGATGAAGGCATGGTGTTGAAACCAGCCGTTAAATACCGTTCTGTGGCCCGGCAAGTGCCACGGGACAATCATTAGGATTATGGAGAAGCACATGGGTCGGCTTGCAGGGAAGCGCGCAATCATTACAGCTGCCGCCAATGGCATTGGCAGATCAACAGCATTGGCCTTTGCGCGGGAGGGGGCTGAGGTTATTGCCACCGATGTGAATGCCGATGCGTTGGATGGGCTGACCGATGAGGGTGTTGCCCGCTGCCTTGCTCTGGATGCGTGCGATACGGCGGCGATAAAAGATCTGGCACAAGAGCTTGGTGCGGTGGATATTCTGTTCAACTGCGCTGGTTTTGTACATCATGGTACGGTGCTAGATTGTTCCGAAGATGATTGGGATTTTTCCTTTGATCTCAATGTGAAATCCATGCATCGCATGATTTCCGCTTTTCTACCTGCGATGCTGGAAAATGGCGGCGGCTCCATCATCAATATGTCGTCAGGGGCCTCCTCTATTAAAGGCGTGCCAAATCGCTATGTATATGGTGCAACGAAAGCAGCTGTTATCGGATTGACGAAAGCGGTGGCCATGGACTTCATTACCAAGGGAATTCGCTGCAATGCGATTTGCCCGGGGACTATTAGGTCACCGTCACTTGAAGAGCGTATCAGGACGCTTGGCGAGGAAGTCGGATCCTACGAAAAGGCGATGGAGATGTTCATCGCGCGTCAGCCTATGGGGCGCATGGCCAGCACTGATGAAGTTGCGGCGCTTGCCGTTTATCTAGGTGCCGACGAAAGTGCATTCACGACGGGAACGACAAATATCATTGATGGCGGTTGGACACTCTGACGCTTCGCCAAGGCTAAACAGGAAAAGGGCATTATGGAACTTTCCAAACAAGTTCGTTGGGTATTGGCAGCAGCAGTACTGCTTTTGGGTGCAACGCAGGGTGTGGCACAAGATCGCGCAGATTTGCGGGTTGAGTGCCGTTCGGAGGCGCTGACCCGGTATGATCCGAGTAATGTGAACCGCCCGCTGACATGGCAGAACAAGACGAACGAAACCTATTTGTTTGGGTTGCAGCCCAATGAGGATGGGGTCTTTGTTGGCGCGGCCACTTTCATCCCATCCAATGGTGACGCCAGTGAATATGCCGCCAAATTCAACTGGCGGGCCGCCAGTCTGTTTCTGGATGATCCTGAAACAGGATTTCCTCATATGCTATTGCGCTTGGTGAATACCGGTGCCGGACCGGTATTTGAATCCATGGCCTTGAAGCCGGCCCGATCTGGGCCGCAGCTTATTCGCTACAGCTGCTTTTTCACTTGCAATGACAGGCCGTTGCGCAATCTGCTTGCAACGTCCTGCCCGGTGCCGTCGCCCTGAGGCTTAGTGCCCAGGGAGGTTCGGAATTTACTTCGCCGTAAAAGGTGTCTCGGCAACTGGTGTGATGGGCTTGCCATTATCAAACCAGTTGGTGAGATTATCGACCAGCAATTGGCCCATGGCGTTTCTTGTGTAAACCGACCCGGAGCCGACATGGGGCAGCAAGACAGCGTTCGGAAGCGCCATAAGCGCTTCGGGTACATGGGGCTCATGGTCAAAAACATCGAGACCTGCTGACCGGATCGTGCCGTTTTTGAGCGCTTCTATCAGCGCATCTTCATCAACTGTGGAGCCACGACCAATATTGATGAAGGTGCCATCTGGACCAAGCGCTTTGAACACATCTTCATTGTAAGCCTTGTTCGTCGCTGCGCCGCCAGGAAGTACGCTGATGATGATGTCCACATTTTCGGCCAGGGCTTTCAGTGAGTCATAATAAGTATAGGCGATCTTCTGATCTGAGCGGCCATAATAGGCAATGCTCAGGCCGAAGCTCTTGGCACGTTCTGCGATGGATTTGCCAATACGGCCCAGCCCGGCAATGCCAAGGCGTTTTTCACGCAAGGTATTTGGCGTCAGCGGGTAGTTTTCCGAAGTCCATTTGCCGGCGCGCAAAAACTGCTCTGCCTGTGGCAATTCCCGAACCGTATTGATCATGAGTCCAATGGCGGTATCGGCGACTTCATCTGACAGAACATCTGGTGTGTTGGTGACTATGATGCCGCGTTCGCCAGCGGATTTTGCGTCGACATTGTCATAGCCGACACCAAAGTTGGAAACGATTTCCAGATTGGGCAATTTGTTCATCAAATCCGTATCGACATTGCGATGGGAGCCAGCAGCCACGGCGCGAATGGACGGTCCAAGCGCAGCGATCATGGCATTCGGGTCTGGCGCTTCATACAATTTGTACGCCCGGAATCTTTCATCCAACTGTTCCTGCACGTAGTCGCGCATTTCAGAGATTACCAGAAGATCCACATCGATTTTTGTCATATTGCCTCTCAGGTCACCGCCCATGAGGTCATGGACGGCTTTATTGAACCACAGGGTATTCGCTCGGATTGGCGAACCATATCTGTAGCAGTTTCGATCTGTCTTATTTGCGTTTGCGCACCGGGTTTTTGAAAGACCCTGTCAGCATCACAGCGGCAATCAGAATTGCAACGAAAATGCCAACAGTTCCCAGTGCGATAACTTGCCCGGCGCCAAAATGGATATGAGGCGTTTGTGCGGCTAGCACACCATGGGCTTGCGCATCGGGATGAGCGCTTGAAAGTGTGCTGAGCCATGGCAGAACAGCGGCAGACAGAAGTGCTTTTTTGAAAATCATCAGTATTGTCCCTTGATTTGGTCGACACAGCGCCCGTGAATTCGGTCGCGCCGGTATGAATGATTCATACGCGCCAGACGCTATAGTTTCCAGCGGTTCAGTCAAGCGGGATATCCGAAATTTTCCAGCGGTCACAACGGTGCCAGATCATCATCAAGATCGTCATCAGCGTCATCTGGGTCGGCTTTCAGATCGGTTCGTAAATTCTGCTCAATCTGTTTGAGCAACTTTGCCAGACGTTTGCGATCTTTCTCATCGATGTTTTTAAGAGAGGCGCGATCGAGGGATTTCCAGGCCTTGTCCACTTCGCTTAAAAGCGCAATGCCAGAGGCCGAGAGATAGACATGGGATTGTCTGCCATCGGTTTTTGAAGGGCGGCGTTCGACATAGCCCTGTGCCGTCAGGCGATTGATCATTTTGGTGACGGTTGGGGGACGGACACCCAACTCCGTTGCCAGCTCGCCCATGGTCTGGCCATCTTCCTTGTTCAGCGCCTTCAACACCGTTTCCTGTCCGGGATGAAGACCGAGCTTGCTGAGCCTCTTGGCTGAAAAGCTGCGCTGAGCACGGGCTGCTTTTGTGATGCGTAGGGTTATGGACTTCTTGTGATTAAATGCCATGAGTTCGTCCACCGTTGATGCGTGTTGCCCCAAAAAACGAGATTGTTACCCGCCTTAACTCTTCCCTTAAATTATTCAGATGACAGTCCCGTGACACAGTTCAGATAAGTATTCTAACCAGTCAATTAAGTGCAAATTTGCGAATCTTGCGATCTATCTTCGAAAGGTAGGCTTTCAGCGCTGTTTGGCTGGTCGTATCCATCTTGTAGTGGGCCAGATAGAGGGTTTTGCAACCTGGGGTGCATAATGCTCGAATACCTCTCAGGATTGTCTTTTTACCCGGCTCACCAATGAGCTTGGAGACAGTCCATGGAGCGCCACATGTGGTCACGGCAGCCAATCGCTTGATGTGCAGCATGTTAGGGCGAATGGGGGTGGTATCTGTTGGCATGATAAAGGTCACATGGGGCACCCAGACCCGGTCTAGCCAACCCTTCAGCATAGCTGGCAGCCCGTACCACCAGGTTGGGTAAACGAAGACGAGCGTGTCACACCAGCGTATGGCAGCTATGTGGTCTGCGACCGGAAGTTCGTTGGTTCCGGCGTCATGATATTCGCGCCGTTCCTGATCACACATCACAGGGTTGAAGTTTTCGGCATACAAATCGATCAGCCTCACTTCATGACCTGAATCAGTGAGCGCAGCGACTACTGTCTGCTTCATGGCCGCTGAAAAGCTGTCCGCGCAGGGATGGCAATAGACCACCAGTGATTTCATTTGTAGATCCTGAGCCTTGGTGTGGAATACAGCACTCTATGCGACAGATTTCACAGGCTTGCAATTGGTGGTGTGCGGTCCTCAATCAGGAATAGCTGTTTGGCTTCTAAAAAATTACGCAAAAAGTACACTCTTGAGCGCCTTAGCCATTGGCAGATTGCGAGGTCGGCTTGGCCTCATCTTCCGGTACCGCGATCGGGGCAGCAACGGGTGCTGGCACTGAAGCGGGCGCCGTTTGAGAAATCAGCTTTTCGGCCTTCTGGGCAAGACTTGTGACCGCCGAGCTTTGGGCAATTGTGGCTGATTCTGCAAAGGCCTGATGGTTGGCTTCAACGCGGCCGAGTCGGTACATATAATTGACCATGACGCCGAAGCTCTGCTGCATACCCTTTTCTGATGTGTCCGCTTCAGACAGGATGGCATGAAGCTGTGCGCCGTTTCCAAGGTGGAAGCGAGCAACGGGATCAATCGGCAACGCATCGCCACGCTTTGCGCGTGCCAGATAGTAAGCCGCGAATTGCTCGGCCAATTCTTGGTTTGATTCAGCGTCCAACAGTTTTTGAGCGGGATGATCAGGATTTTCTGCCACCTCGCCTTTTACCCATTTGGAAAAGCCTGGAACCGGAGACAATGTGACAAAGGTTTTCAGATTTGGCAGGGCCACAGACAAATCATCGACCACTTGTTTGATGAGTGAGTTGCCGAAGGAAATCCCACGCAGGCCTGCCTGGCAGTTTGAAATGGAATAGAACACGGCGGTGTTCGCATCCTCTCCAGCCAGAGAGGGCCGGGTTTGCGATAGAACGGATTGAATGGAATCCGGAATGCCCTTGGACAAAGCCACTTCCACAAAAACCAACGGTTCGCCTGGCATTGAAGGGTGAAAGAACGCAAAGCAACGGCGATCTTCCGGCTCCAGGCGCGCGCGCAGATCTGCCCAATCATTTATGGCGTGAACTGCTTCATATTCGATGATTTTTTCAAGAATGTTGGCTGGAGTTTCCCAGGAAATTCGTCGCAACACCAGAAACCCACGATTGAACCAGGATGCCAGAAGGTGGTCGAAATCCAGATCCGTACGGCGCAGCGCCGGGTTCTGGCGTAGCATACCCAGCAAATCCTTGCGCATGTTTACGATGCGGCCAGTGGCATCTGATCCCTGATTGAGACGGCGCAACAGCTCCTGTCGCCGGGGCTCTGACGTCTTCATCAGGGTTTCAAGGTTGGCCGGGCTTGGATCGGTGGCATAAGCATCTGCTGCCGCTTTGACAGCCTCTACATTCACATCCAGATTGTCGTTGAGATAGGTGAAGAATGCGGCCTTTTGCTCTGTATCCAGTTTTTCGTAGCGCTCCAGCAATGCGGTCCCGATTTTACGGGCAGATACTTCTCCGCGGTTGGACAGCAATGCATCGCAAAGTTCATCAATGGGGCGATTGTCATTTATGGAGCGCAGGACGCTACTCCGTTCAAAAACGGAGCCAAGAAGATCCTGAAAGAAACCGGAACGTGGCATTTGCTATCCTTTTATCTATGGCCAGACCTGGTTGGGCCGGGCCTGTTCAGGTAGTCGCCGCCCCCAAGGCAGGTTAGAATTGTTTTGTCGCAAAAATATGTGTGTGCTCTGTTTCAATGAGGCGCAGGATATCGTTTGCGCCTACCGTGTCAAGTTTTTGTATACAAGAATATTCTTGTTGCATAATTATGAAGGTGTTAGAGTTTACCCATGCCCGCACGCGCTGCTGATCACATCCGAGAAAATTTGGAACAGGCAATCCTGACTGGTTCCTATGTCGATGGTTTGCGTCTTGATGAACTTCGGTTGGCGGAGCAGTTCGAGGTCTCTCGCACACCTATTCGCGAAGCGTTGCAGATGCTGGCAGCCACTGGTCTTGTGGAGCTTATTCCGCGCCGTGGCGCCTTTGTGCGCCATCCGGGGTTTGTTGAACTGGTGGAAATGTTTGAAGTCATGGCGGAACTTGAGTGCCTATGCGGGCGTCTGGCAGCGCGGCGGCTGACGGACAGGCATCTGGTCGATCTCAGAGCCGCGGAAAGTGGCTGCGTGTCTGCGCTGGAAGGTGGCGATACAGACGCCTATTACCGGGCCAATGAACAGTTTCATAATCTTTTGTATCATGCCAGCGGCAATGGCTTTCTGACCGGTGAAGCAAACCGGCTTCACAAACGCCTTCAGCCGTTTCGGCGGCTGCAATTGCGGGTGCGCGGTCGCATGGTGCAATCGATGGATGAGCACAAGGCCATCCTGTCAGCCTTGGAGGCGGGGGATGCCGAGACGACGGGGCGCTTGCTGCGTGATCACGTGGCCATCCAAGGCGAGAAATTTCATGACCTGATGGCTGGATTTCATGGCCAGTCTTTGGGTGAAGCAGCGGAAAAACCTGAGAGACAGCTAAATGGTCGACCGGTCAGCCGGGTAGCAGGGCAAGCCAGCTAGGGCCAAGATGCCCTAAATTGCCGGTACTATGAAATCTGGAATGATGCCGCTCTGGTCAATGTAATGTTGCACATTTTCACCCGCGAACAGGCCATGGTCGGTAACAAGAACGGTACGCCAACCAGCCGCCGCAGCGCCGAGAATATCGGTATGTAAAGTATCGCCCATCATGGCAATGCGTGAGGGTGGGACAGATTGAGGGATGCGTTCCTGCACAATCTCGAAGACTGAGCCAAATGGCTTACCGTGGAATTCCGGAGCCATATTCAGTTCATCTGCCAGACTGTGAGAAAAGAACCCCGGTTCCAGCGAAAAGAACCCGTCCTGAGGTGCCACAACATCCGGATTTGCGACAATCAACGGGCGTGGTTTTTTCTTCAAACTGTTGCGCAGATAGTCTAACTGCTCAGGCTTATAGCCGATGGCGCTTAAGAACAGGAAACCATCCACAGAATCAAATGCTTCCGGATATTCGTTCAGTGCGATGAACCGAACGGGTAACTCGTCCTCATTCAACGGAAACCCAGTGATGACGCCCCATGTTGCAATGTCTGTGTGGGCGCGCAGAGCCCGTATTGCCGCCAGTCGGCTAGGGACGATATCTTCCAGCGTAAACGCCATATCCAGGCGGTCAAACTTTGCCTGCGACTTTTCAGGTGTAAAGCTGGCGCCATTGGTCAGAACAAGGGTTTTCTTGCCAAGCTCCTGAAGTGCCTTGACCCGTTGGGCGGCTCCGGGAACGGCATCTGCGCCCCTGTTCAGAACTCCAAAAGCATCAAACACAAAAACATCGAACTGGTCTGCCAGTTCACCCAGATTATTGGCATGAACTGATTGCTCCGGAAAATGGGCGCTTGGCAGTCGCCCGCGTGCGTTTTCGTAAAACGCAAACGCGTCGCTGCTGGACAGGGTAGGGAAGGGGTTTTCAAGGCTGGCGAAACGATTGCTCATGGCCTGTTGCTTTAAAGCAGAGCCATCCCTTTTGATAGGGTATCAGCCGCCGATTTTTGAAGGAAAACAGTCGGGAACCTGCTTTCGAGCTCATTGCCAATATTATTGGGATGCCGCATACAAAGAAGACTGTTTTTCGGGGAGTTTTCAAGATGGCTTTATGGATCAAGAACCCGTTGGCGGTTCTGGCAGAAAATGCCGCTGGCGGAGTGGTTGTCGATAATGGCAAGATTACTGAGCTTGTGCCAATGGGTGGCGTGCCTGAAGGCAATGACATTGCTGTTTTTGACGCCAGTCGCCATGTCGTCATCCCCGGCCTGATCAACACCCATCATCATTTTTTTCAGACTCTTACCCGTGCGCATCCGGCAGCTATCAACAAGGAATTGTTTCCCTGGCTTCAGGCGCTCTACCCGATCTGGGCGAAAAATGTGAAGCCGGATGCGTTTCGACTGGCGACACGGCTGGCCTTGACCGAATTGATGATGTCGGGTTGTACCTGTGCATCTGACCATCAGTATCTTTATCCCGATGGCCTTGAAGAGGCGATGGATATTCAGGTGGAAGAGGCCGAGAAACTTGGTATCCGAATGACGCTGACACGGGGATCCATGAATCTGAGTGTCAAGGATGGCGGTTTGCCACCTGACAGTGTGGTGCAAGATGAAGACGCCATTCTGTCTGATTGCGAGCGGGTGATTGGCCGCTATCACGATATGTCGGATGGCGCACAATTCCGCGTTGCTCTTGCGCCTTGTGCGCCTTTTACCGTGTCGCGCAGGCTTATGACGGAAAGTGCAGCCCTGGCGGAAAAACACGATTGCCGGCTGCATACACATCTTGCTGAAACGCTGGATGAGGATGCCTATTGTGTGGCCAATTACGGTATGCGTCCGGTTGATTATCTGGAAGATGTGGGTTGGCTTAATCACCGGGTCTGGCTGGCTCATGGCATTCACTTCAATGACGAGGAAGTTCAGCGTCTTGGCCGGCACAAGGTTGGCGTTTGCCACTGCCCGACCTCCAATATGACGCTCGCCTCCGGACAGTGCCGTACCAAGGAACTAGAAGCTGCTGGCTCGCCAGTGGGGTTGGGCGTTGACGGTTCGGCATCGAATGACAATTCCAATCTCATGGAGAGTATCCGCCACGCGCTGATGATCAATCGCCTCACGTATGATGCCGCCTCTGTCACCCATCAGGATTGCTTTCGTTGGGCGACGGAAGGGTCGGCGAAATGCCTCGGCCGAGACGATATCGGGCGGATCGATGTCGGTATGCAAGCGGATTTGGCATTTTATACGCTGGACGAATTACGCTTTTCCGGTGTGGGAGATCCGTTGGCAGGCTTGGTGTTGTGCGGTGCGCATTCAGCCGACCGTGTGATGATTGGCGGGCGCTGGACTGTCGAAGATGCCATGCCTGTTTCTATGGATATTGGCCGTCTGCGCCATGAACACGGTGCTGCTGCAAAAGCGTTTTTGGAGGCGCTTTAGAGCGGTTCCCTGCGGTCGGCCCTCTGCCGCATCCCAAAAACCTGAAAAGCAACGGCAGGTAGAAATAAGTATGCAATCTACATGCATACTCATTTAATAATTGAATCGTTGTGTTGGCAGGTAGGCATATTTATACAAGTACCACCTAAAGTGTTCAGTAATTAAGTGGACGATAAAAGTGTTGCTTACAAAGATGGAATCAAAATCCGATAGCCTAGGCGAACTGATTGAAGCATTTCGAAACTACAGAGTTTCGCTTCAGAATATGCTGAATTCAGACACGACCGAGAACAAGATGAGTGAAGCTGACAAAGCTTTTGGCATGCTCTTTGACAAGATTGTTGGTTTTCAGGCAAAAAACGAAGATGACAAGACTGCCATGATCAATTTCTCACTGAATATGATTGAGGAATTGTCTGAAGGTGACAGCATGATCAATGTTCATACGGGTTTGATCAGGCAGTATATTTAAAGAAATTGGTTGGTATTGTGGGCTGGAGAACGTGACCTCTCGCCCGACAGCAATAGGTGCTAGTTCACAGTGCCAGCTTTACACGATGTCTTACGCTTGAAGGGTTCAGGTGGAAGTTCGTAAAATTCCGGATGGGCCAGATTAACGGGACATTTTTCCTGAGGGCACACTTCAAGGTCGCATAGGCGGCAAACATAATGCTGGTCATCACCACCGACCACGATGGCGGGCATCATTTTGCCAATGAGGCCGAGCATCGTAACTTTTTCTTCCGCATCCAGGCGACCAATGGCCTTTTTAAGGACCTTGCTTCGAGCGTTCAGGATATCGGTGAAACAGGCTTCGCCGGCATCAGTAAGAACCACGCATACTTCGCGCCTGTCATGGGCCGTTCCCCTGATGCGCTGAACCAACCCCTTTTTTTCAAGGCCGGTTACAAGCCGCACAACGGAAGAATGCTCTAAAGACAGCATTTTGCGCAGAGTTTCTATGGATGCATTAGGCTCTGAGCCAATCTGGACGATTGAGTAACAGGCTGAATTGCTGAGGCTGACAGAGGCTTGAACGGCGTTGTCCATCTTGTCACTGAGCGCACGCGCAAACACGCCGAAAACGTTTTCGACGAATTTATCAGACGATTCTGAAATAGCGTTTTGCTGTCCGACCAAAATCGTGACCCACTTACTCTATAATACCCGACGGCTACAAGTTGCATCCACAGGGTGTCCGAGTAAAGCTAGATCAGAGTAAAATTGTATTTTGGCCCGCTCTAAATCGCAAAAAACTTATATTATGGTTATCAAACTCTTTCGCCGTCGCGGGCAAGTCCACTTGCCACAAACTCGGTATCGCCTTCAAAATAGCGCAACCAGCGGTCGGTAATCCGGGCTCCGTAGCCAACGGGAAGCTCGTGGCGGTGGATCTCTTTTTTCTGTTCGGCAAAGGCTGGATCCTTGTGAAAGGCAATCCAGTATTTTTCGTCATCCGTGACATGGACCGGGCAAATAGCAGTGTCGGTCATGGCTTCGTAATTGCGGATGGTCGTTGTTGCCACACGTTGCCAACGGGCGACGCATTGGGAAAACAACCTTGAAACCCGCGTCATATCAGTTTCTTCATAGACCGGCTTGCCGATCGAGCTCAATGCACTGTCAGCCACGAATTTTGAAAAAGCATAGACGTCGGAAGACATGTTGACGCTCGGGAAGGGTGCGTACATCAGCGGGTCATAGAGCATGTCCGATTTAACGTTCGATTGCGGACAAAAGGCGATGCTTTCAAAGTCATCATACAATGTGCGCTGATTGGTAACCGGGCAGCGCAGTTCAACAGAGTTTGTCAGAGCTGCACCATTGGCCAAATCCCGGGCTTTCACTTGCGTGATGCCCTGCATTTGCTCTGCCAGGAAGTGAAACACATCTGAAGTTTGCGAGCTTCCTTCATAATAGCGCGGATCGTTGAATACGTAGAGACAGGCAACAACGTTGCCCTGTTCAAGCTGGGTTTTGAAATCAGCAAATATTTCAGGAACATTGGTTCTGGTGGCAGAACGCACCATATAGCGGCCACGATTCAGCTCACGCCGTCCGGCCACGCAAGGCAACTCACGCGTCATCCAGGTTTTTGTTTCTTCTATGGTCTGGGCATCCGTCTTGCGGCCATTCAGGCCAACGCCACTCTTGCCATAAGGTGCAGGACTTTGTGGGCCGGTACCGGGTTTTGGCTGTTCGCGGAGGGATGGGGCGTATTTCAGTTCTGAAGATTGGCGGACCTGGGAGGTGTCCACCGGAGGTGTCCGAGACGACATGGTCAATCCTTACTCATAACATTTTCGCTACAGCGACTAAACTCTTGCGTTGTTTTGACCGGATGTGGCAACCTGAAGTTGCTTCTTATTGGGCGCATTTAAATTAAATTTATTTTAACTTTTATATAAATGCGCTGAATTTTCGGGTTTTTCAACACCCTCAACGATAATTTTTATGGTTAATGCGCGTTTTTTGACGTTTTCTTAAAGAATTTTGTAGCGAAGGGCGTGGTCATGGGCTTTAAACTGGCAATGGAGAGAGACAGTGCGAGCGCTTCACGTTCGCACCATAAATTCAGCAAAAATCGTTCGGCCTACCTCTTTTGGCCAAACCCATCCAGACAGACCTTATGAAGACGACTAGTGGAACCAAGACGCAGACAATTGCCCTGTTCTCCGGTTCACTTCTGTTTCAAATCATTCAGGTCGGAACCTTTCCAATCCTGATTTCGCAGTTTCTGTCCGACAGTTCGCTGAGCAGTTTTGCTATCGGAATTTTTGTGGCAGTTGCCTGGATCGTTGTTTTTCTGGCTGGCCCCTTTGTGCCGAGCCTGATCGCCGATGTCGGTCCGCATCGGTCCAATCTTTTCGCCTCCTGCTTTACCCTTGTCAGTCTTGTGATGTTGGCGCTGTCGCCGACCCCGGCCTTTATTGGGTTGTCATCCATTGCAATGGGTATGGGGTTGATAATCCGCTGGATTGTTTGCGACACACTTGTTGTCCATGTGAGCGCGACACATGTTCGCGGACGCATGATTGGGCTGCATGAAGCGCTGATGGGGCTGGGCATCGGATTGGGCCCGCTGCTTTTCGTGGGAACGGATCTTCAGACAGTGGTCTGGATATGCATTGCCATCGCCGTTTTGGGCCAGCTTGCCTTTTTCATAGCCAATAACAGCCCAATTGCTGAATTGGAGCAGGGGCCAGGAACAGGTCCGGGGCAGAAATTCCTGATCCGGGTCATTCTGACGGCTTTGGTGGCAGCGTTTGTGGCCGGACTCATTGAGAATTCGGCAATCGCCTTGCTGCCGCTGTATTTTGAGCATGTCGACTTTTCGCTCCAGATCAGTGCCATTCTGGTCAGTTCATTCGGGTTTGGCGGCACATTGCTGCAGCCCGCACTGGGCTACATTGCTGATCGCTGGAATTACTATCTGGCTCAGATGCTTTGCATCGTCTTCATTATAGGCAGCAGTCTGGTGGTGCTTCTGTTTACAGAACAAATGCTGGTGTCGCTGGTCGCGCTGTTTTTCCTGGGGGGTGCCGCAGGCGGGTTGAATACATTGGCCGTGATTGAAGCAGGTAGAAGCCAGAATGCGCCTCAAATTCCTGCGGCCATGACCGCGATTGCGATGCTTTATACCTTGGGGGGCATCGCCGGACCGGTGGCGTCCGGCGCCAGTCTGGAGCTGTTCCAGAACCAGGGCATGATGATCCTGTTTGTGCTCTCAGGCGCGGTGCTGGCGCTGTTTCTGGTGTTCCACCGGTATCAGGCCACTTTTGGACCTGACAATAGGCAATAATAAATGCCCAAGAAGATGCGCTAGAAAATGCCTTGTATGATGATCATCACCACGCCCATGATCACAATGAAACCGCCATCCACCAGAACCGCAAAGGTGGACTTCTTCACGAACAGTCCCACTGACATGACGAAGCCTGCGATTGTCAGAACAATCAATATGATGGTGGCAAGGGCGTTTTGAGCGGCGGTAATTCCGACCAGTAGTGCCAGGAAAAAAGTCGATACCAGTTGCGTAACCATGGCGGCTATCGGCATGGAAGACGCAGTGCCAAGTTCCACGCCCGAGCCTTCGGCCCATTTTTTTCCAAACAGAACAGGTGAATACCACAGCCAGCCTATTATAAAGCTGACAATGGTTCCTATGATTACGGCCAGCCAATTCACATTGGATGTTAGCTCATTCATCTTCGCCCCTTCTCATTTTCGTGGGAATGACTGAGTGCAGCCGGCCCCTTTCGATGGATAAAACTAACAGACACTAGCGGTTTTCGAAATAAGTTCGCAGCGGCGCCCAGTATCGGGCTTCCCAACCGTCGGCCAAATGGTCTGTCATTTCTTCAGGGCAACCGGTCTGATCCAGGGTGATGCGTGTGCCATCACTTTCTGCTGCAAGCATGATGCGCAGCACCGTGTATTGACCTTCTTCCCAAGGCGCTACCCGCCAAGCCTGAACAATTTTGCGCCCCGGCTCCAGTTCAATATTGCGGGCTGTGATCTGGCCATCATGCATGATGGCCTCGCCCCCTGGCTCAGTGCTGATCTGAGATTTTCCGCCGCTAAAGGCGGCGGTTTCAACGGGTCGACGCAACACTTTAATCTTTGAGAATGATTGGAGTGTTTTTCATGAAGTATCGTCGCCGCATTTATTATTCATCAGCTCAACGTGCCGAGATTTGGGATCGTTGGCAGCGCGGGGAATCGATGAGTTCGATTGGGCGCGTTTTCGAGCGCAATTCCTCTTCTGTATTTTCGGTTATCTCTCCCACCGGTGGTATCCGACCTGCAGACCGTAAACGCGGCTCTGTCGCATTAAGCCTGGCAGAACGTGAAGAGATATCCCGAGGTCTCAGCCGCAAGCAATCATTACGGGCGATTGCCCACCAGCTTGGTCGTGCACCATCGACTCTCAGTCGTGAAGTTCGGCGCAATGGAGGTATCGCAGAATATCGGGCAACATCTTCAGATCAAGCTGCATGGCATCGTGCTTTGCGTCCCAAGATGTGCAAGCTGGCTTGCTACCCATCATTGGCCTGTGCAGTATCAGCAAAGCTTAGGCGTAAATGGTCGCCGGAACAAATTGCAGGTTGGCTCAAACGAACTTTCCCTGGAGAGGCACACAAACAGGTGTCACACGAAACGATATATCGAAGCTTATATATACAGGCGCGCGGCGTGTTGAAGAAAGAGCTTCTAGAGCACCTACGAGCCAAGCGGACGGTCCGACGGTCCCAATACGCCAGCCTCAAACGCAATGGATTGGGTCAAATCAAAGATGCTGTTTCAATCCGTGAGCGGCCCGCATCCGTGGAAGATCGTGCTGTGCCGGGACATTGGGAGGGCGACCTCATAGGAGGTTCCAAGAACAGCTACATCGCGACACTTGTCGAGCGACAGTCGCGTTATGTGATGCTTGTCAAAGTAGCAAACAAGGACACCGATAGCGTTATCTCAGGGCTCATCAAGCAATCAAAACGCTTGCCAAAAGAACTCTATAAATCGTTGACGTGGGACCGCGGCAAAGAACTGGCTGATCATCCACGCCTGACAATGGCAACTGATGTTGATGTCTATTTTTGCGACCCACAATCGCCTTGGCAACGCGGATCAAACGAGAACACCAATCGCCTACTCAGACAATATTTGCCACGAGGAACCGATCTATCAGTACACTCGCAGGCCAAACTGAGTGCAATCGCACGGCAGCTAAACGAACGACCAAGGAAGACCTTGCAATATCAAACGCCAGCTGAGAAGTTTGCCCAGTGTGTTGCGTCGATCAGTTGAGCCCACCGCCGAATGCTGTTTTTCATCCATGAAAGCGGAATAGATGTCCGAGGGGCTGGCTTTTATGAAAACATCCTGATGAATATGACTGGGCATGAAGCGCTCCTTAGTGGTTTGACCTTCAAATCAGGTTCAGTTATATTCAACCAAATGGTTGATGGTTTGACAAGATGAAAAATAACACTGTTCTAAAGTCTGCAGAAAATAGGGGGTATCCGGGTGATGATGCCCATCTGGATCGGGTGTTTCACGCCTTGTCTGATCCAACCCGCCGGGCAATTGTGCAACGCTTGTCCGGTTCCAGCGGGACTGTATCGGCGCTTGCTGAGCCCTTTGACATGTCGCTGAATGCGGTGTCGAAACATCTCAAGGTCCTTGAAGGCGCAAGGCTGATCAAAAGGGATATTATCGGGCGGACCAGTGTCTGCTCTCTCAATATCGACCCTTTGATGAATGCCAATGAATGGATTCAGCAATACACACAGTTCTGGAACGAGGTTCTGGACTCTCTGGAAATGCATCTGGACGCTGATGAAGCGGAACCGGGTGCTGCCGCAAAGAAGGATGAGCGATCATGACCAGCACTCAGGATGCCAATCAAACGCCGGTGCCCTCCGCCTCTCTGTCGTTGCTGGTTCGCCGCCTTGTCAATGGGGATGCGGAACGGGTGTTCAATGCGTGGACACGAGCCGACCAGATTATGAAATGGTGGGGCCCGGCCCATGTCACCTGTCCGCAATGCGATGTTGATCTGCGGGTGGGTGGGCGCTACCGGATTGCCAATCTGCTGCCGGACGGATCTATCATCTGGATTATTGGACAGTTTCTGCGGATCGAGCAGCCCAATTTGCTGGAGTATTCCTGGCAGTCAGGCTCTGATCCACAATTTGATCCGGAGGCTGCTCAGCGGGTGACAGTCCGGTTTCTGGCCAAGGGGCTCAAGACTGAAATTGTTGTGGAACACAAACACATTCCCGACGAACAGAGCCGCACCAATCATAATTTTGGTTGGCTCGGTTGCCTGGATGGCCTTGATGCATTCATGGATGGCAAAGAACCTTCGTAGTGTCATAAAAAAACCGCCGCTCCTGTAAAGGAGCAGCGGTTCAATATTATCAGATGTGGTCCCGAAGGACCGCAGACTGATTAAGCAGCTTCGATGGTGCTGACAGCAGTTTTGCCATTGCGAGCATCGATGTCTGTGTCGAAACGTACTTTCTGGCCTTCTGCGAGGCCGGCCATGCCGGAACGCTCAACAGCGGTGATGTGTACGAATACGTCTTTTGAACCATCTTCTGGCTCGATGAAGCCGAAGCCTTTTTGGTCGTTGAAGAATTTTACGGTGCCGGTAATCATAGTTATGTCCTTTACACTAACGTTAGCACGTGGGGTCTGGCTCAAATTTTTTGAGGCACATCGCCCGGTTTTGTCGAATTTGAAGAAAGTCTGAAACGTGCGCTTCCGTCAGTGGCGGAGCGTTTAACCCAGTAGATCGGCAAATATCGATGGGGGGGATTTAGGGGGCAATTGTGGAAATTGCAAGGCACAATCGCAAAAGATGAGAATTCGTTTTTGTCTGGTTTACAATGTCTTAACCACGGTTCATTGATCAAAACCTGATTAACGTGCTGCCAAATTGGGCATCAAGAGCGTACCCATTTGGCCTTAATAATCAGATTTTTGGATATGTTTATCCATCAATTTGGAATGCTTGGACCGCATGCTTTCTGATAGGGTCCGCTAAAATAGGAGGAACGAATTATGTTGCGCTGGGGAATTTTATCAACGGCAAAGATCGGTCAAGAACAGCTGATTCCAGCCATTCTTAACGCTGAGAACGGAATTATCACTGCAATTGCGAGTCGCGATGAAGGTCGCGCCAGAGTTGTGGCTGAGCGCTTTGCAATTCCTAATTCTTTCGGCAGTTACGAAGCTATGCTTGAAAGCGACCTTGTTGACGCGGTTTATATTCCTCTGCCGACTTCGCAACATGTCGAGTGGGCCATCAAAGCGGCCAATGCGGGCAAACATGTACTGTGTGAAAAACCCATTTCTTTGCATGCCGATCAGATTGACGACATCATAAAAGCGCGGGATGCGAATAATGTTTTGGTGTCGGAAGCCTTCATGGTGACCTACCATCCGCAGTGGCACAAGGTCCGTTCGCTGATAGCAGAAGGGGCCATTGGCACCCTGCGCCACGTCCAGGCGGCGTTCACTTATTACAATATGGATGCTGGCAATATGCGCAATATTGCTTCTCTTGGTGGCGGTGCATTACCTGATATTGGCGTCTATCCAACCGTCGGCACACGGTTTGCGACAGGTGCCGAGCCAGTGCGTGTTTCTGCAAAGGTGGAGCGTGATCCGACCTTTGGCACAGATATTTTTACATCATGCCGGGCCGATTTCGGCAGCTTCGAAATGACCATGTATATCTCGACCCAAATGGCGTTGCGTCAGGAAATCTCTTTTCATGGTGACAAGGGCTGGGTGGAAGTCTCTGCGCCTTTCAATGCAGGCCTCTACGACGCTGACTATGTGACCTGGAACAATGCTGATCATTCCGAGCAGCGCAAATACTGCTTTCCCGGTGTAAACCAGTATCAGATGCAGGTGGAAGCGTTTGCTCGCGCCGTCGCCAGTGATGATCTGAAGGGCGATGAAGAAATATTCTCGCTGGAAAGCTCAAAAAACAATCAAAAACTGATCGATGCCATTTTCCGCGCTGGTGAAAGTGGCATTTGGGAAGATGTTTAAGGTCTGTTGTTCTGTCTGCGTGGCTTTTCAATCTGCCATAGTTTCTGAGTGAGCGGACTGGTCGCCTGTTTAGGGCTGTTTTTCAGTGCCTTCGTGGCGGCCACCATCATTCCGGCCCAATCTGAAAGCGTGTTAACCGCGCTGATCCTGCTGGATCAGGTTCCGGTGGTCGTGCTTGTTGTGGTTGCGAGCATTGGAAATATCGCCGGATCCATTGTCAATTGGGGCCTTGGACGGGCCATTGAACGCTACCGTGACCGGCGTTGGTTTCCCGTAAAGCCTGCCATGCTGGCGCGCGCCACCGGATGGTATCATCATTATGGCAAATGGTCGCTTTTGCTCAGCTGGGTTCCCATTATTGGTGATCCGCTGACGGTGGTGGCGGGCGTGTTACGTGAAAAATTCTGGCGCTTTCTATTGCTGGTCAGCATTGCCAAAACCGGACGCTATGTGTTTCTGGCCTATGTGGTCATGATGTGGGCCGGAACTTAATCGCGTTGGGGCTTGAACGAGCTGTCTTCCAAGCCGGTCGCCTATCGGACTTCAATATGGATGTGATCATCGTGCCGGGCCGCTCGGCACCCCTGAAACCGGATGTTGTCGCTCTCCACATCAAGCATTTTCTCAAGATGCGGTTCCAGAAGTATTTTTGATACGCCCTCTTCCTCACCGGTTGATGAAAGCCAATGCAGGGCTTCAGATGTCCGCTGCCTGTCCAGTTTGAGAGGCCGCAAGAATCGGTTGAACCAGTTCATGTCCCAACGCAGCGTCAGCCAGTCGTCACGATTGGCGCATGGCATGGTGCTTTGGCTTGTGGGCTCTTCAAAAGCCCAATAGCCAATTGGTGATCTGGTTCGACCGGGCACATAAATCGCTTCTTCATTCACATAGTAATAGGCAAGGTCCAGTTTCCGTCCGTCATGATGTGACAAATGTGGCAACAGCGGGAAGCCATCGAAAAACGGAAACCCGGCATCCAGTATGATCGTAACCGTGCCGGGAAACGCATAGTTCATGTAATCGGACAATTGGAAAACAACATCTTCCAATTCAGAAGTCACGTAATGCCGATTCAGCAGGCAGTATAGTGGTGACTGCATCCAAACCATTTCATCAGCTTGATTGATACAGGGAAGGGGGACACGTCCGAAATGTGGAGCGGCTTTTGCAGAAATTGTATGCAGACCCGCATACACCAGTAGAAAAGCCACGGCTGTGATGATGTGATTTAGCGGTGCGCTTTTCCAAATCCGACGCCCAACCAGAAGTGCCAGAATGTAAGCCAGACCGCCAATTTGAGTGAGGAGGGTAAGGGCAATAAATAATAATGTCTGAGCGGTAATTCTTATCATCATCCCGGTCTGAAACATTGGCCGACATATTCGACAAGTTTTGCGCGTCAAATGCTGAAACAGCAAGTGCTGTTTCAATTCTGCGTTGTGGTTTTCTCAATTGAGTTTTGATCTCAATGCCACTTCTCGGTTTCAAATTGTCATGAATGTATCGTAATGAACCTCTACAATTAAATATGTAAATGGGCCTATGGGATGTTTTTTACCGCTGGGCACGTAACGCCGCCGATGAGTTTTATGATTGGTCGGCAGCAGCAGTAAAGCACCAGATCATGGCCGCAGAAATTGTGATTTCAGATCAAGAACGCGTTGCGCCGCCTTCTTTTAACGCTGCCTTCCTTGTTTTCCTGAAAATAGGTTTGCTGTCCTTTGGCGGGCCTGCGGCACAGATCGCTTTGATGCACCGCTTTCTGGTCGATGAACAAAATTGGCTGACAGAAAAACAATTCCTCAATGCTTTGAGCTTTTGCATGTTGCTGCCCGGACCGGAGGCGATGCAATTGGCTACCTATGCGGGTTGGCGGTTGCATGGGTTGAATGGCGGGTTGATGGGGGGGCTGCTGTTTGTGCTCCCGGGCGCTCTCGTTGTTTTTGCACTGGCAGCGCTTTACGCCTATCTGGGAAGTGTACCCTTGGTCAGCAGCCTGTTTCTGGGCATCAAAGCCGCAGTGCTGATCATTGTGGTTGAGGCGCTGCTGAAAGTATCGAAGCGTGCGCTTAAAGGGCGGGCGCATTGGATGATTGCCGGCGTGTCCTTTGTCGGTATTTTCTTTTTGGCACTGCCATTTCCGCTGATCGTGTTTCTTGCAGGGCTGTTCGGGTTTCTCATTACGTCCTCTAGCGGCAGGGTTGACGGTGTTACCATTGGGGTGCCCTGGCAAAAGACAGTTTTGCAGATCGCTATCTGGCTTGCCATCTGGTGGGTGCCTGTCTTGGCTGTTGGCGCGTTTTCGAGCGCGCCGATCCTGACCGAAATCGGGGCCTTCTTTTCAAAACTGGCTGTCGTGACTTTTGGCGGTGCCTATGCCGTTCTGGCCTATATGGGGCAGGATGTTGTCAGCCAATATGGTTGGCTTACAACGGGTGAAATGATGGATGGGCTGGGTCTTGCGGAGACCACGCCCGGTCCCTTGATACTGGTCACCGAATTCGTCGGTTTTCTTGCGGCATTTCGCGAGGGCGGTTTCTGGTTGGGAACTGCCGGTGCAATTGTCACCCTGTGGGTGACTTTTGTGCCGTGTTTCCTGTGGATTTTCGTGGGTGCGCCTTATCTGGACTGGATATCAGATCAACCACGGTTGAGTGGCGCGCTATCCGCTATCACAGCGGCGGTGGTTGGCGTGATCCTCAATCTGTCCATCTGGTTTGGTCTGCATGTGTTGTTTCAGACTGTAACCGCGCAAACCTATGGGCCACTGAAAATCTGGCAGCCTGACTTCGCCACGCTGGACTGGCGCGTTGTGGCGCTGACAGTTCTTTGTGGCGTTCTGCTGCTACGGCTGCATTGGAATGTTGTATGGGTGTTGTTCAGTGCGGCCTTCAGTGGTTGGGTATTGGCCACTGTATTCTGACCGGCACGGGTCGCAATGGTAGTGTAGTTGCGCTATATCTTCGCCGTAATTCAGGCTCCTATTCAACGCTTTGACAAGGATTTTTATGGCCAGAGATGGATTTCCAGCGCCCTATTGGCAGGATATGACCACAACTGATTTTGACCCGGCAGTGACGGGCGACTGGATTGCTGTATTGCCGGTGGCTGCAATAGAGCAGCATGGGCCGCATCTGCCAGTTGCGACTGACACGGCTATTGGCAAGGGCATGGTGGAAGCGACAATTGCACTTTTGCCTGAAAGCCTGCCGGCCACTTTTCTGCCGATGCAGCAGGTTGGAAAATCCAACGAGCACATTTCATCACCCGGTACGTTGACCCACTCCTGGGAGACAGTTACCCGAAGCTGGATTGAACTGGGTGAAAGCGTTCACAGGGCAGGCATCGGCAAATTGGTGCTGATCAATTCCCACGGTGGCAATGTTCCGATCATCGACATTGTCGCCCGTGAGCTGCGGGTGCGGTTTGATATGTTGTGTGTGGCCACCGGCTGGATGCGCTTTGGCTTGCCTGAGGGCAGCTATGATCCACAAGAGCGGATTTACGGCATACACGGCTGTGATGTTGAAACATCCATCATGCTGCATTTGAGGCCGGACCTTGTTCGGATGGACAAGGCAGAGGATTTCCGGTCCACACAATTGGACTACCTGCAGGAATTTAAGCATTTGCGCGCCCACGGGCCCGCACAGTTCGGCTGGAAGGCGCAGGATCTCAATGTTGCCGGGACTGTTGGCAATGCGGCTACCGCCACAGCCCAAAAGGGGCGCGCTATTGTGAGCCATCAAGCCGAAAGTTTTGTGGAATTGCTGGATGATGTGAACCGCTTCGACCCCAGCCGTTTGTGGAGCGCTCCATGAGGAGGGTGTTTGCGGTGTTGTTCACCGCGATCTGGTGTTTTGCTGACGCAGCTTCGGCTCAGTCATTGAACGCTTACAAGGATAAGCTGTTTTCCTATCCCAAAATTCTGGAAAAAAGTCAGAATGGATCTTTTCTGCGTCTAGATTACCGAGTCGAGCGGGATATTGACAAGCGCGATCAGATCCGAGGTGCGAAGGTCAGAGGGTTTTACGTTTCCATGCGCGGCCGCAAGGGCCAACAGGATTTGTCACTCAATTCGGGCAGCGGGCGCATAGACTATGCGCGAACCGGACAGGTGCGCGGCGCGCAATGGATCCTGGTCTATCTGCATGGCCGAGGCGGAGACCGCAGTCAGGGCATCAACGATTATAATTTCGGTGGAAATTTCAACCGACTGAAAAACCTGGCTGTGCGGAATAAAGGGCTCTATCTGGTGCCCAGCATCAATGATTTTGGTGTGAAGGGCGCGCGCGAAGTGGCTGCGCTGATTGGCCATTATGCGGCGCAGGCGCCGGGCGCAAAAATTGTACTGGCCTGCGGGTCGATGGGCGGGCAGATTTGCTGGCAATATCTCAAAGGTGAGGTCGCTGTGCCAGCTTTGTCCGGAGCGTTGATGCTGGCGACCCATGCCGACAACCAATTCCTTGCCAGTTCTCATTTGTCAGCCAATGGCAGGCCTTTGCCGATTGTGTTCGGGCACGGCACGTTGGACGGTGCTTTTTCCTGGGAAAAAACCAAGGCATTGTTTGACAGCATTCAGGTGGCAAGGGCGGGTTATCCCGTGCGCATGCGGCTGTTCAACACCGGTAAACATGGCACGCCGATCCGTATGATTGACTGGCGTCAGGAACTGAACTGGATTTTTGCGAACGGCTAGGGCCCAAGAAATACCGCGTCCTCAAGCACTACTTCAAATTCGACACATAATGAAAATTGTCCGTCAGGCAGTAATAAACCCGCCATTCCACGGGACGGCCGGACAGGGCGAAAGCAATTCTGTCAATGCGTAACAAGGGCGTGCCAGTGGCGCAGCCAAGGCGTTTTGCATAGGCCTCTTCGGCGGCCACCGCTTTCAGCTTTTCCTCAGCGCGCACAATAGATTGTCCGAATGTCTGATCGAACAGGGCATAAACATTGTTCGGCAGAGGTTTGATCTCATCAAGGCCGTCGAACAAAAGTTTTGGCAACACGATTTTTTCTGCAATCAGTGGTGCGTCCTGCAAGGACCTGTTTCGTTCCAGTCTCCAGACCTGATCATTGGCCGCCAGATCAAGAGCTGCGCGTTCGCGGTGGGTTGCCGAGCCGCTGTCCAGGCTGAGCAATTGGCTTTGTGGGAAATGGTTATCGTCTTTCTTGCCTTCATCCGGTGACAGCATGAAGTATTGAAACAGGGCGCGTTCCTGAGTGTGTTCTGCCACAAAGGTGCCGCGTCCCTGACGGCGCACAACAATATTTTCGTCGGTCAGTTCATCAAGGGCTTTGCGTACGGTTCCCTGGCTCACGCCCAGTTCGACCGCCAATTGTTGCTCGCTGGGTAACGCATCGCCGGGCATCCAGAGCTTGTTGATAAGCCGCTCAAGCAATTTATGCTTAACCTGTGCATAAAGGGGACGAAAGCCGAGCGACTTTGCGTTTTGCTCAAGTGTCTTTCGGCTGGTTTCTACTTTACTCATAGGTATCCTGCGGGTCTTTTTCGAAATTCGCAAATAAGGTTACCACCCACCGTTGACAGTGTCATCTGTCTTATGTCTTATATAAGACTTGCTCGCGCTGATAATTGTCACGCGGAAATTCAAACAATCTAATCAGAGGGCGTTGGGCTTCCAGCGCAGTTATTATGAGCATTCCGCATCTGCTGGTGCATGATAAAGAAGACAATGTTGGCGTGGTTGTCGTTGAAGGACTGACCGCTGGAACCGACATGCTGTGTGTGGTGACTGAAGACAATTCGTCTTTCAATCTTGCCGCCAAAGCGGATGTTCCCATTGGCCACAAGGTTGCACTGACTGATCTGAGCGCCGGTGATACGGCGATCAAATACGGCCAGGATATTGGCAAGATGGTTGGCAGCGCTGAAAAGGGCGGCCATGTGCATACCCAAAACCTCAAAACAAAGCGCTGGTAGGAGAGAGCCATGAACACGGAAACATTTTTTGGCTATCGCCGCGAAAACGGACGCGTAGGCGTTCGTAACCACGTAGTAATTCTGCCAGTTGACGATATTTCAAACGCAGCTGTTGAGGCTGTTGCCAACAACATCAAAGGCACGCTTGCGCTGCCACATGCCTATGGCCGGCTGCAGTTTGGCGAAGATCTCGATCTGCATTTCCGCACCATAATCGGAACGGGCGCTAACCCCAATGTTGCAGCTGTTATCGTTATTGGTATCGAGCCCAGCTGGACACAGAAAATTGCTGATGGAATTGCCGAAACCGGCAAGCCTGTTGCAGCGTTTTCAATTGAGCAGAATGGTGATCTGAAGACCATCATGGATGCGTCCCGCAAAGCGAAGGAATTCGTTCACTGGGCATCTGAAAAACAACGCGAAGAATGCGACATATCCGAATTGTGGATCTCCACCAAATGCGGTGAGTCCGATACCACAACCGGTCTTGGTTCCTGCCCGACCGTTGGCAATATGTATGATAAATTGCTGCCAAAAGGCATTTATGGTGTCTTTGGCGAAACCTCTGAAATCACTGGTGCGGAACATCTTTGCAAAGCCCGCGCGATTGATGATGACGTTGCCGAGCGCTGGTATGCGATGTGGAAAGCCTATCAGGATGATGTGATTTTTGCGCATCAGACAGATGATCTGTCCGACAGCCAGCCGACCAAAGGTAATATTTTGGGTGGTCTCACCACGATCGAGGAAAAAGCCCTCGGTAATCTTGAGAAAATCGGTCGGACGTCGAAATACATCGATATTCTGGAACCTGCGGAAGCTCCGAAAAAAGGCAACGGCCTTTATTTCATGGACAGTTCCTCAGCTGCTGCTGAATGTATCACTTTGATGGCTGCAGGCGGTTATGTCATCCACACCTTCCCAACCGGGCAGGGCAATGTGGTGGGCAATCCGATTGTTCCGGTTGTCAAGATTACTGCTAATCCTCGTACTGTTCGGACCATGTCTGAGCATGTGGATGTTGATGTGAGCGGTATTTTGCGGCGTGAAATGACTATTGACCAGGCGGGCGACACTCTCATCGAGATGATTGCACGCACAGCAAACGGTCGCTTCACAGCGGCAGAAGCGCTGGGTCATCGGGAATTCGTCATGACCAAATTGTACCGCAGCGCCTGATTTGGGAGACTGCTTATGGCTGACATAGTTGTCAGCGAATTTATGGACGAGGCCGCCCTTGAGGCGGCCCGTTCTTTGTATGATGTCCTGTATGAGCCTGGTCTTGTCGATGACATGGATACTCTGCTGGCCGAAGTGGCCAATGCAAAGGCTCTGATTGTCCGCAACCGGACCCAGGTCCGCGGCGCATTGCTGGAAGCTGCCACACATTTGAAAGTCGTTGGACGGCTTGGTGTGGGGTTGGACAATATCGACATGGAAGCCTGTGCTGCCAAAGGCATTGCAGTCCATCCGGCATCTGGTGCCAATGATTTGTCTGTTGCCGAATATGTCATCACCAATGCACTGGTTCTGCTCCGTGGGGCCTATCTTTCCACAGCTGATGTCGTTGCCGGTGAGTGGCCACGCGGCCGCTTGATGGGGCGGGAAATCAGCGGAAAGACTCTTGGCCTGGTGGGCTATGGTGCTATTGCGCGGGAAACCGCCCAACGCGCCAAAGCGCTTGGCATGAACATCGTCGGGTTTGATCCGTTTTTGCAGCAGGGCGATGCCCAGTGGGGCGATACGGAAAAAGTATCTCTTGAGGATCTTCTTTCACGTGCTGATGTTGTCAGTTTGCATGTGCCGTTAACAGACGAGACTAAAAACCTGATTGATGAAACCGCGCTGAAATCCATGAAGCCGGACGCAATCCTCATCAACGCTGCGCGCGGCGGTGTTGTGGATGAGGCGGCGCTTGCAGCGGCGTTGCGGCAAGGCCATCTTGGTGGTGCTGCACTGGATGTGTTTGAGACCGAACCGGTTTCGGCGCAGGCTGGCGCAAAATTTGCAGATATTCCAAATCTTATACTCACACCACATATTGCCGGCGTCACCGACGAGAGCAATATTCGGGTTTCAGAAGTCACCGTTGCCAATGTGCTATCGGTGCTCAAGTCATAAGGCAGAACATAATGGTAGACCGTCAGGTCAGTCTTGCGGAGGCGCGTGATTTTGCGCGCGAAACGCTTGTTGGTTTCAATACTTCACAAGACAATGCAAGGGTTGTGGCAGATGCCATTGTGGCCGCCGAGGCTGACGGTCTGAAGGGCCACGGCCTTTCTCGACTGCAAGGTTACAGCGCTCAGGCGAAAACCGGTAAGGCTGATGGTCATGCGGTGCCGGTTCTCTCGCGTCCCGCACCCGGTGCATTGGCTGTTGATGGCAAGGGGGGCTTTGCCTATCCGGCGCTCAAGATCGGGCTGGAAGCGCTTGTTGACGTGACGAAAAGCCAGGGCATTGCCATGTTGGGCATACATCATTCCAACCATTGCGGCGTTGCCGGGCACCATGTGGAAATGCTGGCGGAGCAGGGCCTTGTGGCGCTGATGTTCGCCAATGCTCCGGCTTCCATTGCGCCCTGGGGCGGAAACCGCGCCATTTACGGCACCAATCCGATTGCTTTTGCCAGCCCGCAGCAGGGCCGCGTTCCGCTTGTTGTGGATCTGTCGGTCTCAAAAGTGGCGCGTGGCAACATCATGGCCGCCGCTCAGCGGGGCGAAGACATTCCCGAAGGTTGGGCATTGGACCCCGAAGGCAATCCAACGACTGATGCCAAGGCCGGATTGGCAGGCACCATGCTGCCAATGGGCGATGCCAAAGGTACTGCATTAGCCCTGATGGTGGAAATTTTGTGTGCCACTCTTGTCGGCGCAAATCATTCCTATGAGGCCGCCAGCTTTTTTGACGGCGAGGGTGCCCGGCCCGGCACAGGTCAACTAATCCTGGCGATTAACCCGGCTACCTTTGGCACCAACTATCTGGATCGCTTGAGCGAACTCGTGCTGTCGGTAGAAGAACAGGATGGAACCCGGCTTCCCGGCGACCGCCGACTGGCCAGCCGCAAGAAGGCCGAGCTTGATGGTGTCACGATTACAGGTGCGCTCATGAAGGCATTAGCTGCGATTTAGAAACTGAATTCAATTGGCCTTTTTATACAAGGCCAATTCAACCACCCAATAAATTCTGACTGCCAAGTCGGTTTTCCAAGCCGTTCGTCAGGCTTATGTCGGCAGTTCTCAAGCGGGCTGACGCAATTCCTAGTGCCGTGATCATAACCGACCATTATCCGTCCAATGCCGCAAAAGAGTATTTTACGCCATTGGTGATTACATTTACTCCATAACTGGTGCTATGGCTGCCAATGGTCGCTGGCTTTGCGACAATAATTTTTTTGAAGACTTTACGCCGATAGTTCATCAATCTTGCCATTGGCAACTATCACAAGGCAAATATTGCTGGGGATCGACTTAATGCAATCGTTTGGCACGCAAAACTGGACTGCAAAAGATGGTGCAAAATTTACGACGCAAAAGGGCCATCGCATTTGGTTGCGCGCGCAGGCGGATGCCCTGTTGGAATTTTTCGAACCTAATGTCGTAAATCCGGCCGGTGGCTTCCGGATGTTGGGAAATAATGGGCAACCTTTACCAACTGATCCGAAGCATGAGGGAACAGAGCGGGAACTGCACGATACGACGCGCATGGTGCACTGTTTTTCGATCGGGAAACTGCTTGGACGTCCCTCTGCCGACAATTACATCGACAAGGGAATGGACTTTATCTGGAACCACCATAGAGATACCAGCAACGGGGGCTATTATTGGGGGGTGCGTGACAACGGCCCATCGAATCCGAACAAACTTGCGTATGGCCACGCTTTTGTCTTGCTGGCGGCATCCTCCGCCAAAGCTGTGGGCCATCGCGACGCAGATCGCTTGCTGGAAGATGTCACAGAGGTTTTACACAGCCGTTTCTGGGATGCCAAAAACGGAACAACCAGCGAAGAATACACTGCGGATTGGCAAGGCATAAGTGACTACCGTGGACAAAATTCAAACATGCACCTCACCGAGGCGCTCATGGCCGCTTATGAGGTCACTTTGGATCAAACCTATTTGGATATGGCGCAAAGCATCGCCGAGTTTTTTATAAACCAGCATGCCCGCACATTGGGGTGGCGTGTTCCTGAGCATTTTGATTCCGATTGGCGCGTTGATCTCGATCATACAGGTGATCCGGTTTTTCGCCCGAAAGGCGTGACACCTGGTCACGCACTGGAATGGAGCCGTCTGATTATTCAATTGTGGAATATGAATAAGCGGCAACATGACTGGATGCCCGAAGCTGCCAAACAACTATTTCTAGTCGCGGTCGAGACTGGCTGGGACAAGAAAATTGGTGGATTATATTACACCACTGATTGGAACAATCGACCGGATCAGGCCGTGCGTCTGTGGTGGCCATCTGCTGAAGGCGTCGCTGCAGCAGCGGTGCTGGGAACTGTTCACTCTGACCCAGAGATTGAGGATTGGTATCGGAAGATCTGGGGTTTCATCGACGAAAACTTTATCGATCATGAAGACGGTGGCTGGTTTCCGGAACTGGATGCTGAATTATCACGAACAAACACCATATTTGCAGGCAAACCAGACTTGTATCACGCGCTTCAAGCCTGCCTGATACCGTTGTTGCCATCAGATGGCAGTCTAATCCAGGGGCTGATTGGCGAAGCAGCATAGGTCGAAGAGTAATTCTGGCAGGTGTTACGAACAGAGCTGATTGATCCTCTGCGGATTGGTTTTCCGCCGGAAGGCCGCAATTGTGTTGTGATCGGGATGCGTGTCGGCGCTCACATTCAGATCTGATAAAAGAGCCGCCACATCACAGCCCTTTTATCGTGCCTGTATTCCAGATATGGTTTTGCGGTTCGCGCAATTCATGCGCTGCAGAATCATTGTTCTGGAGAATTACGTGTCTGAAAAACCAACCTACACCGTGTTGGAAATGCTGGAAAAGCTGGTTGCTTTCCCAAGTGTCTCGCGGGACAGCAACCTGCCTGTCATAGACTTCATTGAAGACTATCTCAGCGCCTATGGTGTGACATCGACACGGGTCTACAATTCTGACGGGACCAAGGCCAGTCTCTATGCCACGGTCGGGCCGCAGGTTCCCGGCGGTGTTGTGCTGTCTGGCCATACTGATGTGGTGCCGGTTGATGGTCAGGACTGGGTGACAGATCCGTTCACAGTGACGCAGAAGGGCGACCGGCTGTTTGGGCGCGGAACCTGTGACATGAAGGGGTTTTTGGCGATGGGCCTTGCGGATTTGCCGATGATGGTTGCAGCAGATCTGGCCCGCCCGATTCATTTCGCTTTTTCATATGATGAGGAACTGGCCTGTCTCGGTGCCTGGGATCTGGTGGCGGAAGTGGCCAAACATGTGGCCATGCCAGCGGCTGTTATTGTTGGCGAACCGACCAATATGGAAGTGGTTACCGGGCATAAGGGGTTTTTGAATTTCGAAACACGGGTACGTGGCTTTGAAGTCCATTCCAGCCTGTCGCACACCGGCGTTTCTGCGGTGATGATTGCAGCCAGGCTGGTTACCTATCTGTCGGATATGAGCGAGCAGAACAGACAGGCTTCAGACCCGTTGAACCCGTTCGTGCCGAACTGGTCGACCTTGCATTGCGGTCAGATAGAGGGCGGCACGGCTCATAATATCGTGGCTAAGGATTGCTGGTTTGTGACAGATATCAGAGCCATTGCTGGTGAAACGCCGCGCCAGTGTTTCGAGCGTTATGTGGATCATGTCCGCAATGAGGTCGAACCGGCGATGCAGGCAATCCATCCCGATACGGGCATAGATATCGAAATTCTCTCGGAAGTCCCGGGGCTTGTTCCTGAAAACAACGGGGTTGCGGAGGAACTGGCCCGATCCCTGACCGGAGATAATGGCTCTCATGTGGTGTCTTACGGCACAGAAGCAGGACAGTTTCAGGGTGTTGGTTTTTCGGTCGTGGTCTGTGGGCCGGGCTCCATCGAGCAAGCACACCAGCCCAATGAATATGTCGAAATTTCAGAACTTGAGAGCGGCAGTCGCTTCATTCAGGATCTCATAAAACGTCAGTCCAACTGAGTCTGGCATCGTTCAAACGGTATTTTTTGATCGCTTTAAAGTTGCGCAAAGCGTAACTGTATCCTGTGCTTGTTACATTTTGCGACATAACAATTGATCAATTATTCGTTTGTTCCTTGAATGAGCCGTCTAAAAACCCAATCTCCCCATCACACGGAAAACGCGAGTCTTTCGGGGGCCGAGGTACTTTGGGCTTCGCTCACTTTCACAAAATGTGACTATTGAGCCAGCGCATGGTGCAATTTTGCTCAGACAGATTTGCCCAACACATTGTTGAACTTTTAGTAGAGATCAGTATGGACACTTTGACGCGCATGCGGACCTTCATTGCGGTCGTGGACGAAGATGGATTTTCCGCAGCAGGACGTGCCCTTGGCCGGTCAAAGGCATTGGTGTCCAAATATGTCAGTGAGTTGGAAGACGAGTTGGGCGTGCGCCTTTTGAACCGCACCACCCGCAAATTGTCGCTCACTGAAATCGGCCATTCCTATTTTCATGAAGCACAGACCATTATTCATCAGGTGGATATGCTGCAGGAAAGTGTTCAGGATAAAAGCGGAAAGGCCAAAGGTTTGCTGCGCATTTCTGCTCCGCGGTCGTTGGCTGATTCCCCTCTTGTGGAAACAATCATGGGCTTTGCAGACAGCGAACCGGATGTGGCACTGGAACTGGTTCTGGAAGATCGCTTTGTCGATCTCATCCAGGAAGCGTTTGATGTGGCAATCCGTATCACTGCGCTGGAAGATTCCAGTTTGATTGCGCGGCGGCTCGGCTCGTTCCGGATCGTGACCTGTGCCTCTCCGGACTTTATTGATGCAAATGGTGAGGTGGATATCCCAGCAGATTTGCATGACAAGCCCTGCATCATCGACAGCAATCTGAAATCGCGCCAAAACTGGACTTTCTTTGAGCGGGGCAAACGGGTTCCTGTCCCGGTGAAGGGCCGGGTGGAAACCAACTCACCACAGGCTGTGCGTCTTGGCGCATTATCGGGGCTTGGCTATGCTCGCACATTGCACATGCTTGTTGCAGAGGATCTGAAGCAGGGACAACTTGTCCAGGTTTTGGAAGACTATGAAGCAAACGATGTGGGAATTTTTGTTGTTTATGCCAACCGCCGCCATCTTTCTTCCAAAATTCGCGCCTTTGTGGACTATATGAGCAAGAACTATCAAAAAACTGAGGATTGATTCGTTGTGACCCGTTCCGGAATGTCCTGTTTTGTGTTCAGCGCCGCATTCCTGACGGGGCTGTCAGCAATACCCGAGGCGGACGCCCATCCCCATGTTTGGGTCGATACGCGCGCTGAAGTGGTGTTCGATGCACAGGATCGCGTCTCTGCAGTTCGCCATGCCTGGACATTTGACGATGCCTTCTCCGTCTATGTCATTCAGGGCCTTGATGAAAATGAAGACGGTATCTACACCCGCGAAGAATTGTCATCGCTTGCGCAGATTAATGTGGAAAGTCTTGCAGATTTTGAGTTCTTTACCTTTATGGGTGTGGAAGAAGCCGAGGTGGATTTTGACGCTCCTGTCGATTACTGGCTCGATTATGATGCAAGTAAAAGTCGCCTGACGCTCAATTTCACGCTGCCACTCAAACAACCGGCTCTGGTCATTGGCGATCTCATTCTGGAAATCTATGACCCGGAAGCTTTTGTTGCGTTTTCAGTCAATGAAGATGATTCAATCAAACTGGCGTCCGGCGCGCCGAATAATTGCAGCGTTGAAGTCAAAGCTGCCGAAGAGATGGATGATGCCTTTGCAGCGGCCCTTGCTGAATTGCCGGCAGATCAGCGACAGGTGCCGGACGAATTTTTCTCTGTGACCTCCAGGCTTTCCAATTCAGCGGTTATTCGGTGTCGATAAGGCTTCTTTCTGCCGGACTTATCGTTCTGTGTCTGGGAACCAGCTTGGCTGTTGCCCAAAGCGGCCCGTTTGGCGTTGGCGCGCCCGAGGCCGCTCCCATTCCAACTGACGGCCTGTTTTCAGATTTCTTTCGCTGGGTGGCAGCGGAGCAGAGCGCGTTCTACCAGCAATTGACCGGTGCCGTGCGCGACATGAAACAGAATGGCAGTGCCTTCTGGACCCTGATCAGCCTCAGCTTTTTGTATGGTGTGTTTCATGCAGCCGGCCCCGGGCATGGGAAAGTGGTCATGTCATCCTATGTGCTGGCCAATCGGGAAACCGCAAAAAGAGGCGCGGTCTTGTGTCTGTTGTCCTCTTTGTTGCAGGCCTTGGTTGCTATTGGTGTGATTTCCATTCTGGCAATTCTGTTTAACGCCACGAGCCTTGTCATCACCGATGCAAGTCGGTTTTTGGAGGTCGGGTCCTATGTGCTGGTGACCGTGCTTGGTGCCTATCTGGTTTTCAAAGCGATACGCGGATTTTTGAGCGCACAACCAGCTTCGCATGATCACCATCACGATCATCACCACAGTCATGACCATGATCATCATGATGAAAATTGCGGTTGCGGCCATGCGCATGCACCAAGCCCTGAACTTGCGGATCAGGCTAAGGGCAGTGTGAAAGCTGCTGCTGCAGCCATATTCTCTGTTGGTCTTCGGCCCTGCACCGGGGCGCTGATCGTGCTCGTGTTTGCATTAGCGCAAGGACTGTTCTGGGCGGGTGTCCTGTCAGCTCTGGCGATGGGGCTAGGCACAGCCATTACGGTCACAACATTGATGTTTTTGGCTGTTGGTACGCGCAGGGCGACATTGGTATTTACCGGTTCAAACACACGTGGTGCTGCCTATGTGCTGAATGGCATTCAGCTCCTGGGAGCTGTCGCGGTGCTCTTGCTTGGCGGGGTTTTGCTGACTGCGGCCTTGTTGTAGCTCCGGTGATTCACGGCAGCCTTTCTTCACCGCATGATGGATCCAAAATACGCGAAAATCTTCTTCGACACTGCATCACTTGCCGCCCAATATTCCGGGTGCCATTGCACGCCTAGCGCAAAGGCCTTGGCTCCATCTACCGAGATGGCTTCAATCGTCCCATCATCGGCTGTCGCTTCAATGGAAAGGCCATCTGCCAAACGGTCAATGGCTTGGCGATGCAATGAATTGATGGCGATTGGCGCATTGCCCAAAATACGTTCCAGAAGACCATCTTTTACCGGGTTGATGGTGTGCGCGATTTTGTAACGCACGTCCTGATCAGGATGTACGACGGCGCGGTGATCCATGATCCCCTGATTTTCCTGAATTTCAGTGTGCAAAGTACCGCCATAGGCCACGTTCAGTTCCTGATGCCCTCTGCAGATGGCCAGCAGAGGTGTGCCACGGGCAATGGCGTTGCGGATCAGTGGCAGAGTTGTTCCGTCACGGTCATGATCATAAGGCTCATGTTTTTCGGTTGGGCTCTGGCCATAGATCTGCGGAAAGACATTGCTTTTGGAGCCTGTTACCAGAACGCCATCCACTCGGCTCAACACGCTGTCAAAGTCCGTTTTTGAAGTCAGGGCGGGGAGAATAATGGGTTGCGCCCCAGAAATTTCCGAGACTGCTTTCAGGTAGGTATCAATGGCGCCATGCCAATCATAGCCACCCGTCTGCACAACATCCGACGTGACAAGAACCAACGGTTTCATAAGTGTATCCAAAGAAAATCAACAGAATTCAGATTGCGTCGGATTTGATCCTATTTCCACCACATTTTATCATCAAATGCACTCGCGTAAGTCGAACCAGAGTTGCATTGCGTGTCAAGGATCGCCGCAACTTATTAAACCACAAAAAAGAGATCATGTTACCAATTCAGACGATCGAGCCACAAGAAATTGAGGCATCAACAGACGGCTGCGTAAACGCGCGGCGCGACTATATTCTAGGCCTTTGGGCCGGACACAAAATGGGCCTTCACGGTGACGAGCTGCAGCTCTATGTCCGCGATGTTCTTCACACGGATCGGGTGACGCCCGGAGCTGATCCGATGATCAACAAGGTGGCTCAGGACTTTTCAAGTTGTGGCGTTACTCTTGCCAACAGCCAGATCAGAGTTGCGTTCCAGAATGCCGAGCGCACGGCCCGCACGGAAATGCTGGTGACCGACTGATTTTTCGGTCTTTCTGGCCAGCCAGATCGGCTGGCCAGCTAACTTGCAGGATTCTGCGCCCTCAATCACTACGCGCTGCAAGCACTTCAATCTCCACAACAAATTCTTCACGCGCAAACCCTGATACAATCATCAGCGTCGATGCTGGCGGTGGCTCTGAGACATAATTGTCTCGGGCGCGCATGTAACCTGCAAGATGATCGCGATGGCTGACATAGGCGTTGATCCGCACTATGTGCGACAGATCCATTGCGGCGCTTGCCAGAATTTCTGCAATGTTCTGAAAGATAAGATCTGTCTGTGCTTCCGCGCCTTCGGGGATCTGATCATCGGGCGTTATTCCCAATTGACCTGAGCAAACCAGAAGACGTGCATTTGGCGGCACTTCCACGCCATGGCTGTAATTGGCAAAAGGCGCTCTGATCGTTGCTGGCGTGTGCCGTGGAATCTGATCTGCCATTCCGTCATATCCTGTGTGTTACTGTCAGATTCGATTTAGCGCGGAAAATGGATCTTTGACCAGCCCATGTGCCAGTATTGGTTTCGATCTCTGTTTCAAGCTCGGTTTGAATTACACCAAAAAATACTCCATTGAGGATTTTGCGTCACCTTGGCGCTTGATTTTTTGGTGCACTGCATCACACACTGTTGGCGACCCTTCCCAATATGGTCTAAATTTTTGCAAGCAAAAGGAATCTTTCCATGGTGTCCAACCACATGAAAACCCTCGCGGCTTTTGGCGCGCTCGCCCTGAGTGCCACGTTCGCAACCCAATCCAGCGCTCTTGAAGATGTTAGCTTCGGCACGAACTGGCTGGCGCAGGCCGAACATGGCGGCTTCTATCAATCAGTGGCAGACGGCACCTATGAAGCTTGCGGGCTCAATGTGACCATTGCTCCAGGCGGACCGCAGGTGAATAATCGTGCGCTGATGCTGGCAGGCAAAATCGAGTTTCATATGGGCGGCAACATGCTGCAGCCCTTTTCTGCAGCAGAGCAGAACATCCCCGTTGTCGTTCTGGCTTCCATGTTCCAGAAAGAGCCACAGGTTTTGATCAGCCATCCGGACCAGGGGTTTGACACCTGGGAAAGCCTGAAAGATGCCAAGCTGTTTTTGGGCGAGAATGGCTTTCAGAGCTATTATAAATGGATGATCGCCGAATATGGCTTCACGGTTGAACAGCGGGAACCCTACACATTCAATGCGGCTCCATTCCTTGCGGACAAGAAGTCTGCTCAGCAGGGTTACATCACTTCAGAGCCATTCGCGATTGAGCGTGAAGGTGGCTTCAAGCCTAACCTTTTCCTGCTGGCTGATTATGGATTTGATACATATTCCACTACAATTGAAGCCATGCAGGCAACCATCGACGGTAAGCCAGAAATCGTTAAATGCTTTATTGATGGCTCCATTCTGGGTTGGGTGAATTATCTTTATGGCGACAATGCTGCCGCCAATGAGATGATCAAAAAAGACAATCCGGATATTACAGATGAGCAGATTGCTTTCTCCATTGAGACAATGAAAGAATTTGGCATTGTTGATAGTGGCGATTCTGAAACGATGGGCATTGGTGCCATGACGGATGCGCGGCAGAAAAGCTTCTACGACAAGATGGTTGCTGCTGGCGTGACACCGGCTGACCTGGATATTTCCAAAATTTATACGCTGGACTTCATCAACAAAGGCGTTGGTGTTGAGTTGAAGAAAAAACTCACCGGCATGTAATTCATACTGACTTCCGGTCGCGTCGCTATGCCGCGACCGGATATTTGTTCAAGGCAGTTTTCTCGTGAACCAATCGCCTCTGATATCCCTCAACGGCATTACAAAATCTTTTTCGAACGGCACTGTTGCCTTGCGCGACATGGCGCTGGACGTCCACCAGGGCGAATTTGTCAGCCTGCTTGGCCCATCTGGTTGTGGTAAATCCACCGCGTTGCGGATTATTGCCGGCCTTGCGCCTGCGACGACCGGAACTGTGTCCTGGGGCGATGCGTCTGGCACCGATGCGCAAGAAGCCTCCCATGATGTGAGCTTTGTGTTTCAGGAACCAACCCTGATGCCGTGGGCGACTGTATTTGGGAATGTCTTTCTGCCGCTGAAGTTGAAAGGCCAGACCAAAGCCAAGGCGCGTGATGCTGTCATGGAAGCTCTGGAACTTGTTGGCCTTGAGCAGTTTGAAAGTTCCTATCCGCGTGAATTATCCGGCGGCATGAAAATGCGCGTGTCGATTGCCCGCGCTTTGGTGACGCGGCCCCGGCTTTTGTTGATGGATGAGCCATTTGCGGCTCTGGATGAGATCACACGCTTCAAGCTTAATAATGACCTTTTGGAGTTGTGGCAGCGCTTCAACTGGACTGTGATTTTTGTTACCCATTCCGTGTTCGAATCCGTCTATCTCTCCAACCGGATTGTTGTGATGGCGGCCCGGCCAGGGCGGGTGGTGGATGACATGTCAATTGATGCACCCTATCCGCGCGATGAGACTTTCCGCACAAGTGATGTCTATACCCAGCATTGTCGGGAGGTCTCCGAAGCGCTCCACAAAGCTATGGATTCCTACCAGCCGGGGGTTTCAGCATGAGCCAATTGGAAACTCAGTCGGTCAGCGGCGATGTGGCTCTGATCGATCCTGTTGAGGTGGCTCGTGCCCGCGCCAAACGCCGCGACCGGGTACTGCAGTGGCTGCTGCCGCTGGTCATCTTTTCCATTGCCATTTTCCTGTGGGACCGGCTTTGCGTCTGGAATGAAATCCCGTCTTACATTCTGCCGAAACCGGGACTTGTCTGGAACACTCTGATCACCGATTGGGGCCTGCTGTCCTTCTCGCTTTTGAATACGCTCAAGATCACATTTTTGAGTCTGGCACTGGCCATTGCGGGCGGGGTGGGATTGGCCGTGATGTTCACCATTTCGCGCCGTGTGGAAATGTCCCTGTTTCCATTTGCCATCATTCTGCAGGTCACGCCCATTGTTGCGGTGTTTCCGCTGATTAACATCTATGTGGATGATCAGACTGCAAAGCTGCTGCTGTGCGCCTGGATCGTGGCTTTCTTTCCAATCCTGTCCAACACGACACTTGGCCTCAACTCGGTTGACCACAATCTACGTGATTTGTATCGGCTTTACGGCGCGTCCCGTTGGCAGACCCTTTGGCACCTGCAATTGCCAGCTGCGATGCCGTTCTTTCTGGGTGGATTGAAGATTGCTGGCGGTCTGGCCTTGATTGGTGCGGTTGTGGCAGAGTTTGTTGCCGGGGCCGCGGGACAAAGTTCCGGTCTTGCCTCGCGCATTATCGAAGCGGGATACAGGTTGAATGCGCCAAGGCTGTTTGCAGCGCTGCTGCTGATATCAGTGACCGGAATTCTGATCTTTTTTTCAACGTCTTTGATATCCCATCTGGTTCTACGTAAATGGCATGAAAGTGCTCTAAAAAGAGAAGTTTGAAGCGTGAGGTATAAAGCGTGACGTCATTGCCCGGTTTTCTGACTGTTCCCAAATTTGAACGTTATGTGCTGTCTCGCGGTCGGGTTCCTGCTGCGTTGATTGCTGATTTGGGTGGCCAGAACTTCCCCGAAGCAGGGTTTCCGCCGGATGAAGATCTGGTCTGTGCGGACTTCCTGATTGATGAGGGTCGATTGAAAGCAATTGCCGCGCCCGGTACCTTTGACGGTGAACTGGCGGTGCTGGATCTGGATCAGGCGATGGTGCTGCCAACCTTTACGGAATTGCATACGCATCTGGACAAGGGACATATCCAGCCCCGGCAGCCAAACCCGGATGGTTCATTCGACGGGGCGCTGTCAAGCGTGACCGCTGACAGAACGGCCAATTGGAACGCGGAGGATGTGCGCCGCCGGATGGAGTTCAGCCTGCGCTGTGCCTATGCGCATGGCACGCGATCTATTCGGACACATCTGGATTCGGTCGCAGACCAACACCGTATTTCCTGGCCTGTATTTGCCGAAATGCGCGCTGATTGGGCGGGGCGCATAAACCTCCAGGCTGCCTCGCTTGTGGGTATTGAGGCGCTGGCAGATGATGCGCAACGCTGCGCTGTTCTGGAAAGCGTTCTGGCCGCAGACGGTATTGCCGGTGCTGTCACCTATATGGTTCCGGAACTGGACGCGACACTGGAGCATATGTTCCGTGATGCGATGGATGCAGGCATTGATCTGGATTTTCATGTGGATGAGACGCTTGATCCGGAAGCGCATTCCCTCACGGTGATTGCTGAAAAGGCGATCGCGATGAATTATCAGGGTCGGATTACCTGCGGTCATTGCTGTTCCGTGTCCCGGCAACCGGATGATGAGGTGGACCGGACGCTTGATCTGGTGGCGCAAGCCAATATCACCGTGGTCAGCCTGCCGATGTGTAACTTGTATCTGCAGGACCGGGTGTCAGCGGATGCCGCGCCGCGCACGCCTCGATACAGGGGCGTGACGCTTCTGCATGAAATGAAGGCGCGGGGTATTCCTGTGGCTGTCTCATCGGACAACACGCGTGATCCGTTTTATGCCTACGGCGATCTGGATGCGCTGGAAGTCTATCGGGAAGCAACCCGTATTGCGCATCTGGATCATCCCATTGGAGATTGGATTAAAATCATCACTGAAACACCGGCATCTACGATGGGTCTGGCAGGTGGTTTTGACATTGACGGGCCGGCTGATCTGGTACTGGTGAAGGCGCGCAGCTTCAATGAATTATTGTCGCGTCCGCAGATGGACCGTGTGGTTCTGCGGCACGGGCAGGCCATTGAACGCGTGCTGCCGGAATATCGCGAATTGGACCAGTTACTGTCCTGAGTTTCTATTTTTCAAGGAGTATCGCACATGGATGTTGCCAGTCTTATAGCTGATCTGGCCCCGGTTAAATGCGAAGATAATGCGGCGATTGTTAAACAGAAGAGCCGCGATTTTTTCTGGTATTCACCGGTTCTGAAACGTCAATTGGATGATGTCACAGCAGACCTGATCGCTTCACCGGTCAGCGAGGCTGAGGTTATCCATGTGCTGAAAACCTGCTTTGCCCATGATGTGCCGGTGACCCCGCGTGGCACGGGTACCGGCAATTACGGGCAGGCCATGCCTTTGTCAGGTGGTGTGTTGCTGGATTTGTCACGGTTTAACAAGGTCAAGCAGATTTCCACCGGGCGGTTTGTCGCAGAGCCGGGTGCTGTGATTGCCGAGATTGACAAGCAAGCCCGACAAAGTGGTCAGGAGTTGCGGATGCACCCGTCCACCTATGCGACCGCCTCTATTGGCGGTTTTATTGCTGGTGGATCCGGCGGCGTTGGATCGATCAATTTTGGTGGCCTTCGGGATCTGGGCAATGTCATCCGACTGCGTGTGGTCACTATGGAGGCGGAACCGCGCATTCTGGAACTGGGCGGTGAAGATCTTCAGAAGGTCAGCCATGCCTATGGCACTAATGGCATTATCACCGAAGTGGAAATGCCGCTTGGCCCGGCCTATGACTGGGTGGATGTGCTGGTGGGATTTGAACCTGCCGGGGGCGATGCGTTTGACGGTTGGATGGAGGCCGTGCGCTTTGGTGATGATCTTGGCCTGCAGGACGGTATTCTGACCAAGAATATTGCGCCAATTCAAGCTCCCATTCCCGAGCAGTATTTTCTGCGCCACCGAAAATTCATCAAGAGCGGCCAATCCGTTTGCGTCTGCATGGTAGCACCATTTGCAATGGATGCCTTTGCGACCTTTGTGGCGCGGGGGCCGGGCAGCATCCTGTATCGCTCAGATACAGCATCTGATGAAGAGAAGAAGGGCCTGCCGCCTGCGTTTGAACTGGCCTGGAACCACACCACCTTGCGTGGTCTCAGGGTTGATCCAAGCATCACCTATCTTCAGGTGCTTTATCCATTTCCAGATCAAATTGCTCGCGTGGAAGCGGTATCAAAACGCTTTCCGGGCGAGATTATGGGCCATCTGGAATATGTCCGCTTTGATGGTCATGTCACCTGTTTCGGATTGCCAATCGTGAAGTTCACCACCGAGGAGCGCCTCGAAGAAATCATTCGTATTCACGAGGAAGAAGGTTGCCCGATCTTCAATCCGCATCGCTATACGCTTGAAGAAGGTGGCATGAAGCAAACCGATGCTGTGCAACTGGATTTCAAGCGCGAAGCAGATCCCAAAGGTCTTCTCAACCCGGGCAAAATGGTCGCCTGGGATAATCCGGATTTTGACTTTTCCAACCAAACCTATCTGTTTCCGGGCTTGGAGCGGTAACATATGCGCGTTCTGGTCATTTATGCTCACCCGGTTGAAACCAGTTTTAATGCTGCCATGCATAAAATGGTGGTGGAGACACTGACAAAGGCTGGTCACGAGGTGGATGATTGTGATCTTTATGCTGAGGGGTTTGACGCGGTTTTGTCGCGGGAAGAGCGCCTGAATTACCACGATACAGAGATCAATCGTCGGCCTGTTGCTGACTATGTGGACCGGCTGCTGAATGCGGACGCTTTGGTTCTGGTGCATCCGGTTTGGAACTTTGGGCTTCCAGCTATTCTGAAAGGTTTCATGGACCGGGTTTTGCTGCCCGGTGTGTCGTTTCACATTTCAGATGGAAAATTGACGCCGGGCTTGCTGCATCTGCGCAAACTGGCCTGCATTGTCACCTATGGTTCTCAACGCTGGCGGGCCATGGTTCTAGGAGATCCACCGCGCAAAATCGCAACGCGCATGATGCGCGCAGTCATGAAGCCGGGTACGCCGGTTTGGTATCTGGCTCAGTATGACATGAACAATGTGACTGACGCGCAGCTGGGTGAGCATATGGAGCGCACGCGTCAGAAATTGGTGAAGTTCTGAAGGATTTCCTGATTTAGTTATTCAACTAAACCAGCTCTTCGCCGACAAAAGCCTTCTCGACAACAAATTGGCCGGGGCGGCTGTTAGAGCCTTCATCAAGGCCTGATGCTGCGCAGATATCCTTGACATCCTGGTTCAGTGCCATGGATCCACAGATCATGACCCGGTCATCAGCACCTAGCGGATCAATGCCCAGATCCGCGTAGAAGGTGCCATTGCGCATCAAATCCGTAATGCGGCCTTCATGGGCAGATGCTTCGCGGGTGGTGGTGGCATAGTGCTTCAGCTTGTCTGCAGCGTCTTCCCCGACCAGCGGATCAGCCAATGTGCGTTCCAACAATTGATAGCCATAGGCAAGTTCAGCATTGGTCCGGCAGGTATGGGCCAAAATCACCTCATCATAAGCTGCATAGGTGTCGGGATCACGGATGATGGATGCAAATGGCGCAATACCTGTGCCGGTTGCAATGAGGAACAGGCGTTTGCCGGGCAACAAAGCATCCAGCACCAGTGTGCCGGTTGGCTTTGGCCGCACAATCACCTGATCGCCGATCTGAATATTCTGCAGGCGCGAGGTCAAAGGCCCGTCCGGAACTTTAATGGAGTAGAATTCCAGTTCTTCGTCCCAAATCGGTGCGGCAATGGAATAGGCTCGCAATATGGGTTTGCCATTGTTACCGGGCAGGCCAATCATCACAAATTCACCAGAGCGGAAGCGCAGGCTTTTGGGCCGGGTCACGCGGAAGGAAAACAGCTGATCCGTCCAGTGCTCAACAGATGTAACGGTTTCGCCGAATGGAATAGTTTCAGTGGGTTTAGCGGGAGAGAAAGTATCAGACATAGCGGTTCTTTCGGACAATTCTTTCGGACGTGTCTTTTCAAGAAAGTGTTTTTGGATCAGCCGGTCAGGCCGAGACGGGATCGATAGGTTTCGCGTTTTGGGATGGCGGCAAGCCATTGGTCTTGCGGCTGGCGCTCTGCCATTTTATGGCTGATCTCCAACTCGTCAAAACCGGTTCTGATGGCCATCGGATATTGGTCAGATATCAGATCTCCATGGGCGCGCAAAGTACCTTTAAAGCCTAAACGACGTAAACGCTGGCCAAGGCTGAAGCCACGACCATCGGCGCTGGATGGAAAGGCGATGCGGATCAGGTCAATTGCACCGAAAAATGGCACCAGAACTTCCGGATCCTCATCATTTTTCAGATCAACAAACAGGCCGCCCAGAGCCGCGATGGATTGCAACTCTTCAACGCCCAGAAAACGACATGGTTCAAAAGGAGAGGGCGAGAATTTACCCTGGCGCACTAGAATTGTGCGTGCTGCTTCTGTATCACTCATCGTTTTACCTCATTCGCCACATTGCTTTTTACCAGCTTGCCATCAACCAGATGGATGCCGCATTCAGATTTTTCCTGTCCCTGCCAGCGGCCGCTGCGCGCATCTTCGTCTTCGCTGACGGCCACTGTGCAGGGCGAGCAGCCGATTGAGCGGAAGCCGCGGTAGAACAGGGGATTGCGCGGCAACTCATGACGTTCGAAATAGGCCTTGATGTCACCCGCCTGCCATTCGGCGAGGGGGTTGAATTTATGCCTGCCTTGCTCGTCTAGTTCCTGCACAGCCAATTGCGCCCGTTCTTCACCGTGGAAGCGCTTGCGACCACTAACCCATGCATTGTACTGGCACAGGTTTTCTTCCAGCGGTTTGATCTTGCGCAAATCGCAGCAGGAATCCGGGGCCGTCAAATGCAGTCGGCCATAGGGGTCCAATTCCTTGGCTTTATGCAGATCGGGCAAGATACGGATCACATTGGACAGTCCCAGTGTCTGCGCCAATTCAAGCTGATATTGAAGGGTTTCCTCAAACAGCATCAGCGTATCGATAAACAAAACCGGAATTTCGGGGTTCATGCGGGATGCCAGATGCAGCAAAACGGCAGATTCAGAACCGAAAGAGGATACCAAAGCGGCTTTGCCGTGGACCTTATCAATGAATATCCGTCCCAACAGTTCAAGCGCTTCCTGCTCAAGCTGGTCGAAGTTTGCGGAAGGTCGGAGTTGACCCGTTTGGCGTTCAGGCAGCACGTGCATCATCGGCCTCCTCAGGATAAAGAGCCGCCAGGAATGGCGCTGCTCCAAGGCGTTTATAAGTATCGATGAAGGCTTCTTCATCGTACTCACGAACCGTCAGATAGGCATTGATCAAGCGGCCCAGAGCGTCCATCAACGCATCTGCCGAGAAACCCGGTCCGGCGCGCTCGCCGACGGCCATGTTTTCGCGTCCGTCACCGCCAAGGGTGATCTGGTAGAGTTCCTGGCCTTTGCGCTCCAGACCCAGAATGCCGATATGGCCCACATGGTGATGGCCGCAGGCGTTGATACAGCCGGAGATCTTGATTTTCATATGGCCGATTTCGCGTTCAAGGCCACGCGCCTCAAAGTGGGTGGCAATCTCCTGAGCGATCGGGATCGAGCGGGCCGTTGCCAGTGCGCAGTAATCCATGCCGGGGCAGGCAATGATGTCAGAGATGAGGCCGATATTTGCTGTGGCAAGCCCGGCTTCCAACAGGCGCTGATAGACCAGCGGAATATCGCTCTGGCGGACATGCGGCAGGATCAGGTTCTGCTCGTGACTGACCCGAATTTCGTCATGGCCATACAGCTCAGCCAGCTCGGCTACCAGCCGCATTTGCTCTGCTGTTGCATCACCTGGCGCGCCACCAACCGGCTTCAGGGAAATGGTGACAATGCCATAGGCCGGATTTTTGTGTTCCGCGACATTGGTTTCCACAAAGGCGCGGAAAGCCGGATTGGCAACCTGCGCGTCTTCAAAGGCCAGTGAGCGGGTGTTGTTGAATTCCGGCGGAGCAAATGCGGTGTCCAGTTCAGTGATCAGCTCTGCTTTTGGCTGAACGAAGGTCTCCCGGATCGATTGAAACGCCGCTTCAATATCTGCCTTCAATGGGTCGAGACCAGTTTCATGCACCAGGATTTTGATCCGAGCCTTGTATTTATTGTCACGACGGCCATGCAGATTATAGACCTGCAAAATGGCCTCCAGATATGGCAACAGATCTGCCTTGTGCAGGAAATCGCGCACGGTTTTGCCAACCATGGGTGTGCGGCCAAGGCCTCCGCCGACCATCACTTCATAGCCTGGCTCACCAGCATCATTGCGTACCATGCGCAGGCCAATATCGTGGGCGCGTGTAACGGCCCGGTCATTTGGTGAGCCGGTAATGGCGATCTTGAATTTGCGCGGCAGATACTGAAACTCCGGATGGTCTGTTGACCATTGGCGCAGCAATTCAGCTGTTGGGCGCGGATCTTCAATTTCATCAGCTGCGGCACCGGCGAAATGATCAGATGTCACATTGCGAATGCAGTTGCCTGATGTCTGGATGGCGTGCATTTCCACTTCAGCCAAGGCATCCAGAATGTCCGGAATATCGGCCAGCTTTGGCCAATTATACTGGATGTTCTGGCGCGTGGTGAAATGGCCGTAGCCCTTGTCCCAGCGCTCGACAATATAAGCCAGTTGTTGCATCTGGGCGCCGTTCAGTGTGCCATAGGGCACAGCGACACGCAGCATATAGGCATGCAGTTGCAGATACAGCCCGTTGCGCAGCCGCAGTGGTTTGAACTCGTCTTCTGTCAAAGATCCGTCAATGCGCCGCGCCACCTGGCTGCGAAATTCTTCCGTGCGGCCTTTGACAAATTCATGGTCAAAATCATTGTAGCGATACATGGTCAAGCGCCTTCCGGGAGCAAGGTTTGCGTATTCGACTGAGCAACAAAGTTTTGTTTTTGTGGTGCCAAATAGTCGATGCTGGGACCGTTGAGGCGATATTTTTCCCGGAAATGTGTGGGCGATGGCGCACCATCGTCTCCAATTGCCACATCCAGAAGGTAAGCACCGACGATCAGGTCCTGACGTTCTTCGCCTTTTGCCAGCAAAATATCAGCCGCTGCTTCATCCGGTGCGATTACTGCTTCCGTGATTTGCCGCGACCATGTGCTTTGCGCAGTCAGATAGACCACATCGCCATCCATCAGATCATTTGCCGAGACGATTTTGGGGGGGAATGCTTTTGCCATCAGGCAACTCCGACTTTGGTGTTTTGCGGGATATTTGTAAGGGCTGATCCGGCAGCCTTTGGCGCCAGGCCAAACAGGATCACAGCAGGGCCGGACAGATTTGCCTTTATCAGCGCATCAGGCAGCGACTGAAGGTCAGTTGTGATCAGTGTTTCATCCTGCCGCGATACGTTGAAGGCGATCGTGACCGGGGTTGCTGCATTTGCGCCATGCATCATCAAACGCCCTGTCACAAAACGTGCCGAGCGTTTGGCCATATAGAAGGCCGCCGTTGCGCCGGGCCGTGCCAGAGACTGCCAGTCCTGCTCTGCAAATCCTTTGACATCGTGGCCGGTGAGGATACGCAGTTCGGAATTGCGACCACGACGGGTCAGAGAGACACCCATTTTGGCTGCTGCTGCTGATGCCGATGTAATGCCGGGAACGATGTCCCAGGCAATGCCAGCCATATCCAGCGCATCAGTTTCTTCATCCAGCCGCCCGAAAACGGTAGGGTCACCGGATTTAAGGCGCACCACGTGGTGACCTTGCTGCGCATGTTCAACGATCAGCGTATTGATGTCGTCCTGGCTCATACCTTCACCAAAGCCGGTTTTGCCGGTTTCCAGCAAAACAGCTTCACGGCGTGCCAGCTCCAGAATATCGCCGGAGACCAATCGATCGTACAGCACAACGTCCGCCTCATGGAGAACGCGCCGTGCTTTGAGTGTCAAAAGCTCGGGGTCACCCGGGCCTGCACCAACAAGGCTGACATGGCCTTTGGTATCGGCATCGGGCTGGTCGGCATTTGCCAGTGTTTCAGCAAACAGACGGTCCAATGTCTCCGCAACTGCGCTTTTGCCGCCTTCATTCAAAGCCGCTTCCCCGGCACCGCTATAGAACCTGGCCCAGAAAGCACGCCTGATGCGGCCAGCAGGCAACAATTCCGCGCGTGGTCTGAAGGCCTGTGCGATGCGCGCCAGAATGCCGAGCTTTGCTGGCAGCATGGCTTCAATCTCGGCTTTGATCTTGCGGGCCAGAACCGGCGCTGCGCCTTCGGTGCCAATGGCGATGGTGACCGGATCCCGGTCAACCAATGCTGGCGTTATGAAAGCGCTGGCTTCCAGATTGTCGACGACATTGACAAGAGCGCCCTCAGTACGACCGATTTCGGCAACCCTGTGATCTTCGGCCGGCTCATCATTGGCTGCGTAGAACAGGGCCGCTCCGGTCACATCGCCGGATTGCAGCGGACGTGGTTCCAGAACAATCCGGCCGTCAGCGGCTAGTGCCGTAACGCTAGCATCCGGCTCAGTGCCGAAGACCTGGATGACAGCTTCGGTTTTGATCAGCAGCCGCAGCTTTGCCAGTGCTGTTTCGCCAGCGCCGGACACAATGATGCGGCGGCTACGCAGATCAAGAAAGACAGGGTAATGACGCATGATTGACCTTTGGAAGAATTGTTTCCTAAATTTGGGCGCTTTCAGGCGTGTTTCCTAGGAACTGGTTTCTGTTTTGGCTGCCAAACGAAACAAATTCCTCTTCATATCGTCAGAAACGTAAAATGATGCCGCGATTCAAGCCGTCTGAGCAGCTTTCAAACAACAATCCGGCTGCTTCATGCTGTTTCACTACAGCGTGTGCTTGCGGGTTTGCGTGTGGGGCAATGCCTCTTTAACATTGCTGGTGTCAGGCAATGATTCCCAGTGGCTTGCCAATTCAGGATCCGACTATGAAACTTGTGCTTCTGCTGGTGCTTGGACTGAGTTGGGCCTTGCGCATTGCGGCCTTTAAAATTGCCGCCGAACGCGGTGTTCCCGCCGGTATCATCATCCAATTTGCCGTTATCGGTATTTTGATGTCGCTGCTGCTGATCAGTCTCATCCGTCGGCGTATGCCCCCGCGAACATCCCTTGCAATGCGGTTCTATGTGGTGAGTGGTTGCCTCGGGTTTCTTTTGCCTTTTGCGCTTGAAACCATTGTTGCCGGAAAAATTCCGGCATTCGTGTTTATCGTCATCATTTCCACCATGCCGGTCATGACTCTGCTGCTGAGCTTTATCCTGCGGGTCGAGCGGGCAAGCCGGATGAAGGTGCTTGCAGTTTCGCTGGGCTTCGGGTCTGCATTGCTGATTGCCTGGGACAATACTGCCATTGGTGTTGAAACAGTTTCGCTGACCTGGATACTACTCGCGTTTCTGGTGCCGCTGTTCTACACGCTGAACACGGTCTTTGTGGCGTCCCGCTGGCCATCGGGGGTCGATGCGGTTGAGATTGCGACCGGACAGGCGGCTGTTGTGGGCGCAGCGGCTTTGCTTGCCATGCCATTTTCGGGTCTGTTCGTTGATGGGTGGGTTTTGCAGCGCGCAATTGCGCCAGTTGTCGCTATTGTCGTTCTGGAAACAGCCGCACTGCTGATCTATCTGCGGATTGTCAAAGCCTATGGCGCGATCTATGTGTCGCTGGCAAACTATGTTTCCATGTTCTTCGGCGTGTTGATCGGCTTCTTTGTGTTCTTTGAGCAACCGGGCTGGGTGACACTGTTTGCCAGCCTGTTGTTGATCTATTCACTTCACCTTATTCGCAAAGATGGCCGCGCAGAGGCGGCCATCGAGGATCCGTTCGAAGACGATGATCAGCCTTTGACGAAAGGCTCTATATCGCGGTAGCCGAGCGGCTCTGACTTGTCCGGTACGAAGTCAATCATGCGGACCACTTCGCGTTTGCGATTGAGTTTCAGCTTTTTCCAAAATAGCGTCAACGCTGCCTTGGCATAAGGTGACAGACCGCCCGTTGTGCTGGTTGCCGGTGTGTATCCCAGACGGCGACGCAATACGCCATTGGCGTAGTTTACCGCGTAGGATTTCCGAATTTCGCTGGTGTAATGCTCGGTCGTGACAGAGATGTTGAGGCAGTCCTCATTCTCGACACGGTGTGGGCCGTTGAGCGCCCAAAGCACCATTTCGCCGGGTCCCAAATCATGCACTTCGGCATATTCATCAAACCAGCTCTCGTATGGAATTTCTTCCTGAGTCTCACCCAGTATCAGTCCTTCCAGACTGTCCTTCGGCAAAAATGGTTCTGTGTTGGGGTAGACATAAAGCCGTTTGCGCCCGGTTATTTGCCACAGGCCCTGGCCTGGAACATCTGAATGATACAGCACTTGCATCTTTGGTGATGAGATCAGGATGCCGAGGTTCTGCTTGAATGTTTTGAGGCCTGGAACCTTGTTTTCAAATTCGGAGAAAATGCTTTGCAGCAAGTCGTCATAGCGTTTGTCAACGTCCATGACATTGCGCAGATTAAGCCACAGATGTCCTGTCTTGATAGCCTCAATGGTATCCTTGCCGGATACACCATCCAAATGGCCATCGCGCCAGTTCTGCTTTCTGGCATCGGTTCCAATGGTGTTGAGATTGTAGAGTTCCTGCGGGTATCGGTCGACCAGCTCACTCAGCACATCCTCGGTAAACAGGCCGCTCTCGGTCAGCCGATGGTTCAGCTTTAATGTGTGCTTGCCAAACAATGAGTCGTGGTGAGCCTGCCAGCCTTCCAGCAGACCTTCATTTGTTGATGGGAGGTGGATGACACCGGTGTCCATGATGCTGTTGTCCTTTGTTCGTGTTTCGTATTGCCCGGGTTCAATTGCTACCGGGCCGGCTTGTTTCAATCTGTGTGTTTTCAGCCGCCAGGCAATCCTGCGATCAGGCGTTTTCTGAGGTTCGGAGGCAGCCGCCGGAATGCGGATTTGATCCCCGGTTTCAGGCGCTGTTCCCAAAGCTGGCTGTAGATTCGGCCCTTGATACTTTTTGCAGCGCTATAGCTCAGCATGTCAGCGCTGCTGTTGGACCAGTCGCCCTGATAGGCTTCATAGTTCCCCAGAAAATCGATGCGGGAAATCTGGTGCTCGATGGCCCATTTCAGGCTCTGTTCCATTTGCACCTTACCGGCAGAATAGTTGCGCAAGGACCAGTCAAAAGAACCCAGAAAACAGTAATAGTGCCCGTTTTTAAGAAATCCCAATTCAATCGCAATCGGCTGTCCGCCTGCTGTCATGACATATGACATAGCGCCTTGTTGTGAGGCGTTGTCGCCTTCCAGGCTGGTCAGAAAATCTGCCGCATGTTGGCCCGAAAATGCAGCCACGTTGCGGCCGCTTTCCTTTAGCCAGACACGTTTGAATTCCAATCCCTGCCGAATGGCGTCCCGATAGGCATCCGTGCCACCAAAATGCACTTCCAGATTGATTTCGCCCAACTCGGTTTCAATTTTTTTGTAGCGTCTGCGCCGACCCCGACGCACAGATTTCTTGAATGACGCCTGAAAGATTTCCCAATCGTCAATCTGTTCCAGATCCATGATGAGCGAGATGTCATCAGTCTGTGTGATGGTATGTGGCTCATCCAGGATCTCTGCCATTTGACTGCTTTTGGGAAAGCGATCGAATATGATGGCGTCTGCGGTGACCTGGTCACTGAAATTCTTCCAGCATTCCCGCATTTTTGCCAATGGCAGTGTATCAACATCTAGCAATAGATTGCTGTATTGCGACATGGGAGTGCCAAGTGATTGCAGGATCGTAAGGCCATAGGCCCGCTTGCTTTCGACAAGTGGCAGAACGCAAGCCAATTGACCGCCACAGCGGAAAGTGACGATCTGCAGACGCAAACGGGAGTCTCCGGCCGAACCTTCAAGGTAGTAGTGACACCAGTTCTGGCACCAGTCGAAGGTCTGGAAATATCCCAGGCCATCAGCCACCTTTTCTTCCAGTGCGCGCCACTCAGATTCCAGTGATGCCACTGCTTCCAAAGTATCATGAACCTCAATCTGCACAGGCTCAGACACGGCAGTCTGACTGCTGATAGTCGCGGCTGGTTGCCAGTTTGAATCGAGAGTAGTCGAAAGGGTCATAAATCTTCCGGTTAACACATAAAATTTCACCCCACGTGCCAACGCATATGAGGGGTTGTTGTTGGCAGAAATTACAAGACCGGAGTTACCCTGTGGTTAAATGAGCCTTTGGACTCTGTTCACCATAGATGGATCACTCAAGGTTTATCATATTGAAATATAACAAAAATTTTAAACCTGATTCATAATTGAGTTACCATGAATCAGAGCTTGGCTAGAGAGCTGCCTGTGTGCGTGTTTCTGCGGCTGTTCTGGTGTTCTGAAACATCTTCGGGGACAGACCAGCTGCACCGCCAACTCGGCCAACGGCAATGGAGCCGGCATGATTTCCTGCTGCCAGGCAGCTTTCAGGACCCTGATTTTGCAGCCAAGCCGTCAAAAATCCGGCGTTGAACGCGTCGCCAGCCCCTGTGGTGTCAATGACATGAACCTGTTGTGTTGATCCAACATAGGTTTGTCCGCCTGTATAAAGCTCCGCTCCTTTGGGACCGCGCTTGATAATTGTATGATCAGCACTTGTCAGAGGTACATCGTTTTCGGACAGGCGGGCAGCTTCCGCAGAATTAGGCAGAAACACATCAACTTTTGCGATCAGATCAGATAGGCCGGGATGGCAGAAAGCCGCTTCATCCCAACCGCAATCAAGCGATATGGTCAAATTGGCAGCGCGTGCCTTCTCTATCAGATCCGGGTGTTCGATCAGTGTAGTCAACTCACCGATGTGAAGATGCGCCAGGTCAGGAAGCGCAAAGCTTCGTGCCATATCATGCGGCAGCGCAGCGCTGGCGCGTCGTGTCAAAAAGGCCCGCTCGTCATTGCGTACCATGGCAACCGTGATTTGTGGCTCTGAACCCACGGGCGCCGGTTCACAAAAACGATCATCCAGCGCCATGTGGCGAATCTCATCGGTGACGATGGTTTTGAACGGTTCGGCCGGCAACATGGCCGTTATGGCAACGGAATTGCCAAGGGCAGACAGATAAGCTGCGGTGATGTAGCAACCACCCCCCGCATGCATCTTGACCCCGCCGGCAAAAGTTTCCTGACCCAGGACAGGCATGGTTGGAATGCCTGTGAAAATGAGGTCACAATAAATCCGACCAACGCATAGAATTTTCTGGTTCGTATCTTTCAGCACTACCGCAACGCCTCCCCGGTCGCGTTGTCAAAGAGATGCATGTTTTCCGGTGCCGCGTTGAGCTTGATGGTGCTTCCGAGCTCCGGCGGGGTGCGGCCAGATGCTTTGGCAATCAGTTCCTTGCCGCCCACCGAAACATAGACAAGTGTTTCAGACCCAAGCGGCTCCAATACATTCACCTGTCCTTCAAACTGACCATCCTGATTGCTGACCAGCAGATCATCCGGTCGCAGCCCTAATGTCACTGGTCCGCGATGGGTAGAGCTAGTGTTAATCGGGATTTGCAGATCGCCGTCCAAAGTAACAATGCCGTCTGCAAGGCTCCCCTCAATCATGTTCATTGAGGGGGCACCAATGAATTGGGCAACAAATTTGTTGGCTGGTTTGTGGAATACATCAAAGGGTGTGCCGACCTGCTGAATATGGCCGTCCTTCATGATGACAATGCGGTCAGCCATCGTCATGGCTTCAACCTGATCATGGGTAACAAAGATAATGGTGTTGCCAACGCGCTGATGCAGTTTCTTGATTTCCAGACGCATCTGGGTGCGCAATTGGGCATCCAGATTGGATAGCGGTTCGTCGAATAGAAAAGCTGACGGATCTCGCACCATGGCCCGGCCAATGGCCACACGCTGGCGCTGCCCACCAGACAGCTGGTTGGGGCGGCGATCGAGCAGATCGGTCATGCCCAGTAACTCGGCAACTTCATCTATGCGAGCAGCCTTATCGGCTTTTGAAGCTTTCGAAGTGCGCAGTCCAAAGCCAATATTCTTGCGCACGGACATGTGAGGGTAGATGGCGTAATTCTGAAACACCATCGCAATATTGCGTTCCTTTGGTTCGCGATGATTGACCAACTCGCCGCCAATATAGATTTCACCAGAGGTGATGTCCTCAAGGCCCGCGATCATACGCAAGGTTGTCGACTTGCCGCAGCCTGAAGGGCCAACCAGTACGACGAATTCGCCATCGGCCACATCCAGATTGATGCCATGGAGCACTTCGGTTTTCCCGTAGGATTTGACGAGGTTTTTGATTGAAACAGTGGCCAAGAATTTACTCCTGCATCAGCCTGTTGAACGCCTGCTGCAAGGCGTCATTTGCGGTCGTTTCCCGCTTAGTTGCGTTGGTCTGTCCATCCTGAAGTGCTGACAAAACGGATGCGTAGTGCGCAAATGCGTTGTCCATGGCATCGGGCGCGGGCCCGCCAGTGTGATTGCGCAAGGCAACAAATGTTTCTGCGCTGACGGCGGATATGAAATCAGGTTTGCTCATGGCCGACGCACGGTCTGTGTGGGCCAGGAAAGCCCTGGAGAAGGCGGGAAAACCCTCTCGCAGGGGCTTTCCGGCCGCTATTACCGCGCGGGAGGTCGTCGCGGCAATTTCGTGGGCCTGGCGGAAAGACAGGCCCTCTTTGCGCACCAGCGTGTCTGCCAGCTCTGTAATGGTGATGCAGGCTGCATCTGTTGTGGCCTGAACCCTGTCGCCTTGAATTGAGCTGGCTTCAATCAGTGCCGCCAGCAAGCCCAATACCCGGCCACCGCTTTCAAAGGCCGCATAGCCCGCCTGTTGCACTTCGCCTTCACTGTCATTCATGTCGGTGAAGGGGGTGTTGTGCATCGTGTTGACGATCATGTCGCAACGTCCGCAGGTGACCGATGCCATATGGCGCAAATGTTCAATAGGGACCGGGTTCCGCTTTTGCGGCATGATTGAACTGATCTGCACCAGTGCGTCGGGCACATGGAGCTGTCCCACTTCAAAGGCGGTCCAAAACTGAAAGTCCTGCACCAGTCGTCCCAGATGCAGGAACACCAGTTTCATTGCTGAGTAGAGGCCTGTGACGTAATCCACCGAAGCAATGCAGCCATAGGAATTGCGCAAAGGTTCTGAAAAGCCCAGCAATTCGGCCATGCGTTCGCGGTTGATGGGAAAGCCCGATGTCGTGATTGCGGCGGCGCCCATGGGGCAATGGTCCAACCCGTCACGGGCAGTTTGCAGCCGGTCCATATCCCGCAGCAGGACTTCAAGAGCCGCGCTCAGATAATGGCCAAATGTGGTTGGCTGGGCTGGTTGGCCATGGGTATAGGCCACAATCAGCGTGTCACGTTCTTCGCGCGCTTTTTGCAGTATTGTCCTGGCAAGGTGATGCGCCTGCGCAATAAGTTGATCAATGCGCTGCTTCAATGCCAGCTTGAAGATCGTGTGGTCCATGTCGTTGCGCGACCGGGCTGTATGCAACATGCCGCCCATATCGGGGCCAAGCCGCTGCTTCAGTTCGGCTTCCACCAGAAAGAAATAATCCTCGTATTCGCCGGTGTAGTCGAGCGCTGACACATCAATTTCAGTATCGATGTTGGACAGGGCTTTTGCGATGGACGCAGAGATGGACGCATCCAGAATGCCGGTCTCGGTGAGCATCACCAGATGCGCACGGTTGATGCTGCGCACAGCGCCCACATAATGGGCTTTTGCGCCTTCAAATAACGGCGCCAGAACCGTGTCTTTGTAAACCGGGTGGGGGAATTGGGTGAGATCGGTCATCCTTTCAATCCTGCCATCACAACACCGCGAATGATAAAGCGCTGGAAGATCAGAAACACCACCAGCGTCGGCAATGTGGAAAGCGCTGCGCCGGTCATGATGAGTTCCCATTCAACCTGTTGCTCAACGCTGAATGTCGTCAGTCCAACGGGCAGTGTGTAAAGCTCCTGACTGTTGGTGACGATCAGAGGCCATATGAAAGCTGTCCAGTTTCCCAGGAACACAAAGATCGCCAATGCAGCCAGGGCCGGTTTGACCAGAGGCATGGCTACCGTCCACCAGATCTGGAATTCATTGAGGCCGTCGATGCGGGCCGCTTCCAGAAAATCATCAGGCACGGTTTCGAAAAACTGCTTCATCAAAAACACGCCGAAGGCCGTCATCATGCCAGGGAACATGATGCCCCAATAGGTATCAAGCCAACCCAGTTTCGTGCTCATCAGGTACCAGGGAATGACCAGCATTTCGGTCGGGATCATCAGCGTCGACAAAATGGCGATGAAGACAATATAGCGACCTGGGAATTTGAACTTGCACAGGGCATAGCCGACCATGCTGTCGAAAAAGACATTTGAAACCGTGGTCAGAACCGCGATGACAAGGGAATTGGTGAACCAGTTGAAGAAACGGCCATCCTCCAGCACCAATTGGTAGTTCTCAAGGGTCGGTTCCTCGGGAATGAGTTTCAGATTGTAGACCTCAAAGGGAAATTTGAACGATGTGGACAACATGTAGATGATCGGCATGACCATCAAAATGCCGCCACCAAACAGCAACATCCAGCGGATGAATTGTGCGTAATTGCGTGGCGGGCGCACGCCAACATTGCCGGATTTCTTCAGCAGGGCTTCCGAGGTTGGCTTGATGGAGAGATCGGCCGTGCTCATGTCAGCGATCCCTCAAAATGCGCAGCTGCAGCAGGCTGACAACCAGCAACACCAGAAACAGCACGACAGTTTGGGCCGCTGCGTAGCCCATATCAAACCCGTTAAAGGCGGTGTCATAAATCATCAGAACCAGCGGTTTGGTGGAATTCAGCGGGCCGCCCGGATTGTTGGTCGTCATATTGAAGACCTGATCGAAAATCCGCAGAAATCCGATGGAGGAAAACACCACCAGGAAGACGATGGTGGGTTTCAGCAAGGGCAGGGTAATTTCCCACAAAGTAGCCATGGGCGAGACGCCATCGATGCGCGCCGCCTCGTAATAGGTTTGCGGGATAGAGCGCAGGCCGGCCATGAAGATGATGATCTGAAAACCAAGTCCGGCCCAGATGGCAGGCGCCAGAATGGAAGGCAATGCATTGGTGGTGGAGTTCAGAAATTCAATTTGGGGAATGCTCATTGTGGCCAGGAAATTGTTGAAAACGCCAACCGGAACGGGTTGATAAAACCAGCGCCAAACCCAGGCCATGGCAACCGCGCTGGTCATGAACGGGATAAAATAGAGCGCGCGGATGGTGCCGTGCATGAAGCGCACCTTGTCAATCTGATAGGCGACAATGAAAGCGATGATCAGGCTGACCGGTGTGCCGATGATGAGGTAGAGAAATGTGTTCTTGAAGACCTTCCAGAACACCGGATCATTGAACAGCTTTACGTAATTATCAAAGCCGGTCCATGTGCGTGTTCCCAGCAGGTTCCAGTCCTGAAACGATACAAGAATGGCATTGGCTGTCGGGTAGAAGCGGATCGTCACATAAAACACAGTGGGGACCGCAAGAAAGCACCAGGCCCAAACGATCTGCTTCTGTGAAATTGTGAGGTTTTTGTAAAGAGTCACGCGCCTGCCCGTCAGAGTTCAGATGCCTAAGTCAAAGCCTTGGTGTGGTTGCCCCGGCGCTGGTCTGCGCCGGGGCCAAAATGCACTGAATGTTACTGGTAATACTCATCCAGCAATTTCTGCTCGGCTTCTGCCGCCGCTGTCAGACTGTCTGCCAGGGACTGGTCTTCCAGATCGGTGCGGCTGATCATATCAACCATGATCTGACGCTGGCCGCTCTCATTGGCGAAGATGGTGGTGTGAGCATATTCCAGACCCTTGATGAAGGGACCAAAGGTCTCGTTGGCGGCATTGGTCTCGGTCAAAGCCGCAGAGGGTTTGGCAGGCAGTTCGCCAACCGTATCCAGCCAGATCTGCATGGCTTCATCAGATGTGACATAAGCCATGAATTTGACCGCGGCATCGTATTTTTCGCCTTGCGCCTTGGACGTCACTGCATTCACCCAATAAGAGGAATAATTGGATTTGGTGCCATCTGCCGCTGCAGGCAGTTCGGCTACGCCCCATTGAAGGCCGCGTACCTTGTTGAGGGCACCAATGCGGAATGATCCATCAATATGCATGCCGGCACGACCCGCTTTGAACGCTGCCTGTGCTTCGTCCATAAAGCCAAGTTTGGTTACTTCATGAACATCTTCCAGGTCGGTATAATATTTCAGCGCAGCGCGTCCGGCATCACTGTTGTAATTCACGGATTTATAATTGTCGGTGTAAGGATCACCGCCAAACTGGCGGATCAGTCCTTCGCGGAACCAGTGATGATCCTGCCCGGTCATGCCGGTGGTAATGCCGACCGTGGTAATGTTGCCTGCGCCGTCCTTCTGGGCGATTTTCTTTGCGGTTTCGACCAGTTCTTCCAGCGTCGCGGGCGGGCCGTCAATGCCCGCGTTCTTGAACAGACGCTTATTGTAGAACAGGGCCAGTGAGCGCACTGCGGTTGGCAGGGCCATGTAATTATCGCCGCGTTTCATGGCCTGCACCATGGGGAAGAATTCGGCTTCGATCTTGTCGACGGGGAATTGATCTGCAGGCAATGGCTGTATCAGCTCAGCTTGCACATAATCATTGAGCCAACCATAGAATAGCTGAACCACATCCGGCCCTTCCCCTGCGGGAATGGCTGCTGCAACTTTTGTGCGGTAATCCGCATAGGGGAAGTGAGTCATTTTGACGGTGATGTCGGGATTAGCCGCTTCGAAATTCTCGATCAGCTGGTCCATGGCTGTGACGCGCGCTTCAAAGAAGTATTGCCAGTATTCAATTTCCACCGCCTGCGCGGAAAAACTGCCGCCAGCAGTGATGGCAGCGGTTGCCGCACCTAAAATCCAATTGCGAAACTGTTTCATGGGATCACTCCGTTTCTATCCACCTATGGCTCGCCTCCTGACGACCCACCTGAAATTTTCGGCCCGCAGTCCGGTATCCCAAACTGCCAAACACGTCTTATTCAGCATTAATTCAAGTAAGTTGAGTGTTCAAGTGATTTGAATTAATAGGTCTGTATGAAACTGGATCGCAGCAGACGTATCATTGGCTCTAATGCCGAACGCACGCGCCTTCACAACCGTCAGGTGGTGCTAGGTCTGGTGCGCCGACACCAGCCTGTCGGGCGGGCAGCGATTGCACGTCTGTCAGGTTTGTCGACCCAGGCTGTCAGCAACATCACAGCGGAACTGACTGAACAGGCCTTCCTCATTGTCGCGGGCCGCGATGTTAAGGGACGTGGTCTGCCGGTGGTTCAGTATTCGCTTAACCGGGACGGTGCCTTTGCACTTGGGATCGAGGTGCGCCCGGATGCGATGTTCGCAGCATTGGTGAATCTGGCTGGTGAAACCCGATTCACACGACGCATCAGCCTGCCGTCCAGCACACCGGAAATCGTGTCGGATTATGCGCTGGCGTTAAAATTGGAAGCGCTGCAAGAAGCGGAACTGCACGCTTCTCAATTGTTGGGGGCAGGCATTGTCATGCCTGGCCCGTTTGGTCAGATCGGGTTGGATGATGATGGCCAATCTGAGCTGAATGGATGGGATGAGATTGATCCGGTAGCCCTGTTTGAAGAGGTGCTTGGTACAAATGTGGTGGTTGAAAATGATGCGACCGGAGCAGCCGTTGCTGAGCGTATCAGCGGTGTGGCACAGAATCTGAAATCCTATTGCTTTATCTATTTTGGCGCTGGGCTTGGCCTTGGCGTTGTTGCCGATGGCGAGGTGATACGGGGGGCCTATGGCAATGCCGGTGAAATCGGTCATGTCATTGTTCAGTCAGGCACAGCACATGGCCGGCTGGAGAATTTCGCCAGCCGAATTGCCATTCGCGATCAACTGGCCGCTGCCGGGCTTATCGTCGAAACAGTGGATGATCTGAGCCGGTTGCACAGTGAGGGCAATTCCCATTTGCTGGACTGGGTGCAAAAAGCTGCCCCACCCTTGTCACAAGCTATCGGTATGGTCGAAAATCTGTTTGATCCAGAGGCCGTGATTCTGGGGGGTGCTTTACCGGATGCGCTGCTGGATGATCTGATTGCTGCACTTGAACTGCCAGATGCCTCGGTGTCGCGGCGACAGGATCGAAAACTGCCGCGTGTGTTACGCGGGGCCTCGGGCCGCATGACAGCTGCATTGGGCGGCGCGGCACTGGTCATTCATGATGCTCTTACTCCGCGCATTGTTGCGCTTAGCTGACCTGGAAGTGCTGAATAATGCCGAAGACTGATCCACAACGCATTTTCGATCAGATGCAGTCGCCCCGTATCGTAACTCTGTGGCGGGCATTGCAGCCGCTCAAAAGCGTTGTGTCCTTCATGAATACGGGCGCGCATCCTGATGATGAAACATCAGAGATGCTGGCAGCGCTCGGCTTTCGAGATGGATTGTCACTGTCCTGTGCCTGTGCCAATCGGGGCGAGGGCGGACAGAATGATCTTGGCACGGAGGCTACGGCGGATCTGGGTGTTGTCCGCACAGCGGAAATGGAACGCGCGGCAGATGTGCTCAATCTGCGTCTTTATTGGCTCTCTGAGAGCCCGGAGGACAGCGTTTTTGATTTTGGCTTTTCCAAAAGCGGCGAGGAAACCCTTAAGAAATGGGATCCAGAGCGCACTTTGAAGCGGTTTGTGGAAATTCTTCGAACAGAGCGGCCAGACATTATCTGCCCCACCTTTTTGGACATTCCCGGTCAGCATGGCCACCACCGCGCCATGACGCAGATGGCTTTTCAGGCAGCCAAGGCAGCAGGTGATACAGCCTATACTGACGTTGCTTTGGCGCCTTGGGAGGTGAAGAAAATCTATCTTCCGGCGTGGTCTGGTGCCGGTGACGCTTATGATGATGATTTGCCGCCACCGCCCGTAAGTCTGGTGATTGATGCAGATGGCGAGGACCCTGTGACCGGCTGGAGCTGGGCACAAATCGGCCAGCAATCCCGGGTTTTTCACCGCACACAGGGGATGGGTTCCTGGGATCCGTTCGGGGCCAGTAACAGATGGCCGTTGCATTTGTCACAATCGCGTCTGGACGGACCGGACAAGACGCTGAGCAGCGGGCTGCCAGCCAATCTTGGCGCGCTTGCTGAATTTGCCAATGCGGATGTTATTGCCGGTGAGTTGCATCTGGCTCACAATGCCTGCCTTGCGGCGCTGGAAAGCTTTCCGCATTTCAACGCGGTTCTCAAAGCGGCAACGGACGCTCTAAGGGCTATTCGCCTTGCCTATCAGGCCTGCCCGGATGAATGCCAGGGTGAGGTGTTGCATCGTCTGCTTTTGAAGGAAGAGCAATTATCCCACGTGATCCGCATTGCGGCAGGCGCCGATGTTCTGGCCACACTTGGTCAGGATGCGCTTCGGCCCGGCGATGCAGTGCCTGTGGATTTGCAGATCAAGCAGGCCGCCATTCGTGAGGTTGTCGTGAAGGCTGAACCGGTTCTGGCAGAAGGCTGGAAGCTTGAAGATGAGGTCATGTCAGTGTCACATCGTGCGCCTGTAACTGACCCCTATCCGGCGCGCTATATTCCCGGTCATGCGACGGCCCCTTCGGTGCGTTTTCTGGTGACTTATGATGGCGTCACATCTGTCAGCAGCATGGCGTTTGAAACACCGCCGCTGGTTCTGCCAGCCAGAAGTGCCACCATGGTGCCTGATTGCGCGGTGATAAACCGGGCGGCAACGGACAGAACTGTCGCTCTTCAGCTTGGCGATGTTTTTCCGCAACATGCCAAAGCCGAACTGGTTTTGCCGGACCAAGGCGGGGCCTGGCAGGCTTCGCCTTCAGAAACCGGGTTCACCCTGACAGTGCCGGATGATGTAGAGCCTGGCCTTTACAAAATTCCGCTTTTGCTGGGCGGCCGGGACGCCATGATGGTGCGCCGTTTTTCCTATCCGCACATTGCGCAGCGCATGCGGGCAACGCCTGCACTCCTGACTTTGCGGGTTGTTGATGTAGCCTTGCCGGATGTATCAATCGCCTATGTGGGCGGTGGCAATGATCGTGTGGCGCATTGGCTGCGGGCCCTGGGTCTGAACGTGACAGAGCTTGCTGATGATCAACTGACGGAAGCCGATCTCAGCCAGTTTGATACGCTGGTTGTTGGCATCTTTGCCTTGCGCACGCGCCCGGCTTTGCGGGCTGCCATGGGGCTTGTGCATTCCTGGATAGATCTGGGCGGCCATCTGCTGACGCTCTACCATCGACCATGGGATGCCTGGGATGCAGAAGAGGTGCCGCCGCGCCATCTGGAAATAGGCAAGCCATCCCTGCGCTGGCGCGTGACGGATGAGAATGCCAAGGTCACCCATCTGATCGAAGATCATAAGCTGCTCAATAGTCCCAACCGAATTGATGCGGGGGACTGGGCAAACTGGCACAAGGAGCGCGGGCTCTATTTTGCCAAAGCCTGGGCGAGTGACTATAAGCCGCTGCTCTCCATGGCCGACCCTAGCGAAGACCCGCATGAGGGTGCGCTGCTGTCTGCCCGTATCGGCTATGGTCGGCATACCCATACATCGCTGATTTTGCATCATCAAATGGAGAAACTGACGCCCGGCGCCTTCAGGCTCATGGCAAATCTTGTGGCAAATGCCTAAGCCACGAACGCTCGGCGCAACGCAGTCAGAAAATTTACAGGCCGGTGTCTGGCTGATTACGGATATGAGCCTCAACATCTGGGCCATATCCATCGTCAAGACGTTGGGTGGCGGCTATCCGTCCTGGCAGATCGTGTTCTTGCGTGCGCTGGTGGGGCTGGTGCTTCTGCTGCCCTGGATCTGGCGAGAGCGCCAGGCTTTTGCGAAGATTGAGCATTGGGGATTGCAATTCCTGCGCATTGCTTTGTCGACCGTTACTCTGACAGCCAGTTTTTTTGCAGTCGCGCGCCTGCCATTGGCGCTGTTCATGACCATGAATTTTACCCGACCCTTGGTGCTGATTGCCATGGCCGCTTTTGTGTTGGGTGAAAAGGTGCCGCTGGTCCGATGGGCGGCGGCCGCTGTCGGCCTGATTGGCATTCTGATCGCACTTAGCCCGGACAATGTGCCTTGGTCCTGGGGGCTACTGGCGGTCACAATTACCGTGTTTTCCGGGACCGCCGCCATCATCGTGACGCGAAAACTGAAGGGCACGCCAGCGGTTGTAATGATGGTTTTTTACACAGCTGGTTTGGCACTTCTGACCGCGCTGCCGGCGAGCCAGACATGGGTGTCCATTGCGCCGGATCATCTGCCATTCTTGCTGGCCGTTGGTGTCTTTTCGCAATGCGCGCAGTTCTGTTTCTTGCAGGCGCATTGGAAAGGGGATGCGGGCTTTTTGGGGCCGCTTGGCTATACCAGCCTGATTATTTCCGGAACGGTGGGCTTTCTGGTGTTCAATGAAGTGCCGACGCTGCACACCATCATCGGTGCTACCATCATTGTGCTGGCGACGGGGCTTCTATCGTTTCAGTCAAAGCACTGAGTAGAAGAAGCGTGCCGAGACGATAATCAGAAACACACCGAAGGCGATCTCCATCTGACGTTTGGAAAGTCCATGGGCCAGTTTCACACCGACCGGTGCTACCAGCATGCTGATCGGCATGATCAGGATAAAGGCCAGCAAGTTGATGTAGCCGAAAGAAAAAGGCGGCAGATCAGGATTGCCCCAGCCATTCACGACATAGGTGAGGGCACCTGGTATCGCAATCAGCGCACCAAGCCCGGCGGAAGTTGCGACAGCCTGATGGATGGGACGGCCATAAGAGGTCATGAAAACATTGTTCAGATTGCCGCCGCCAATGCCCATGAAGGTGGAAATGAATCCGATGAAGAAACCAACACCGCCTTTGACGGGCTGTCCGGGCAGATCTTCGCCAAGGCTCCATTTGGCCCGGTTGAACAGCATTTTAACAGCTATCAGGAGCGCGACTACGGCAAATACAAGTTTCAGCACTTCTCCGGATACAAAGGCAACAATGAAGGATGCGATTATCACTCCCAAGGGCACCATAATAACCCAATTGCGCAGCAGAGCTTCATCGGGCGCGCCGCGCTTTTGATGGGCGCGAAAGGAACGAATGGAGGTCGGAACGATGATGGCAAGGGAAGTGCCGACGGCAATATGAGCCTGTACTTGTGGTGCGACACCCTGAAAGTTCAGGAACTCGATGAGAATAGGCACCAAAACGGCCCCGCCACCAATGCCGAACAGACCAGCCAGAATGCCGGTTACACCGCCAGCCGCTGCCATGGAAAGCACCATGATAATCAGGGTGCCAGTATCAAGTGAAGACATCATAATCGCTAAAATCCAACCGTTTGCGCGGGTATCGATAGACTATTGCAGCGCAAACTCAACGGTTATCTTGAATCTGTTCATTTTCTGATCATCTGTGGTGACGCTGTTCGATCAGCTTCACAATTTGCCGTCCAGCCTCTGCCGCCGGGCCATTATTTGGCACATGAATGATGGGTGTTTTGGCCTGAAAATAGAGCTTCTGTTGGGCCAACCTTGCGGACAGGTTTGTGTCGCTGTTGCGTCCGCGATTGGTAAGTCGCCCGGCAAGAATGGCAGGGTCCACATCCAGATGAATGATTTGCAATCGTGCGAAGGCTGCTTCCAATTGACCCAAAGCACGGCGTGCACCGTTCAGAATTGCCAGGCCACCCTGATCCACATGATCTTTGGCGGAAGCTGGAATGGCATAATGCAGATCATGAGCTTGCCAGGTTGTGGCGAATGCACCTGCCTCTTTGGCCGACAGGAATTGCGCAAGTTCCATCGTGTCATGATCTTCGTGACCCTTGTCAGAAGGGCGCGTAACAATGCGGCGGACGAACTGAATTTCCTTGCGGTCCTGCAGTTCTGCGCGCAACCAATTTATGAGCGTGTCTTTTCCCGAGCCACTCGGGCCGACAATTACAAAAACGGTTCCGGTCGGGTGATCAGTGGTGTGATCTGTCGTTTGATCAGGCATCAGCTTACCCGTTGTCCTTGCCGCCAGACAGACCGGACGAGCGGAACATCGTCATTGCTGTGCCGAACCCTGACAAGATCAGCACGTAACCCAGTTGCAACGCGTCCCCGGTCGTCCAGGCCAACTGCTTTTGCAGGTGTTGCGGTGACCATGGCAATGGCTTCCGGCAATGACATGTCGGGATCATCTGCCAGCACAAAGGGGGCATGCATGATGCTGAATGGCACGTAATCAGATGATAGAACATCGAGCACACCGGCTTTTGCCAAATCAGCAGCGGCAATATTGCCGGAGTGGGAACCGCCGCGCACAACATTTGGTGCACCCATCAGCACGCTCAAACCTGCAGTGTTAGAGGCTTTGGCGGCTTCCAAACTGGTTGGAAACTCGGCAAGCCGAACACCGAAATCGATGGATTCCTGCACGTGATCCAGATTGGCATCATCATGACTGGCCATGGGTATACCGCGTTCGTTGCAAATATTGGCAAGCCTTTTACGATGCGGGTCAGAATAACGCTCAGATCGGGCGATGCGGTTTTTCACAAAAATATCAAAGGCTTCGTCGGAAAGGCCTTTCATGGTTTTGTAGTAAAGTGTGTATTGCTCCATGGTTTGGAACTGTCGTTGTCCCGGCGCGTGATCCATGAGCGAGACGAGCCGGATTTCCGGTACGCCGTCGAATTGCGCAAATTGTTCCATCACATCAGATGCTGATACTTCGCACCTTAAATGCAGCAAATGTTCTGCACGCAGTCGCCCTTCATGGCCCGCTTTTTTAAGAGCATCTGCCATTTTGCGCATTTCGTCTTCTTCGAAATCGCTGCCTTCATTGTTCGTACCAATGCGCAGGCAATCCAGAACGGTTGTAATGCCTGCCGCCGAAATCTGTGCATCATGGGACTGGATGGCAGCCGTTACATTCCAGCGCTGGCCGGGGCGCGGCGAATAGTGGCCTTCCAGGTGATCGGTGTGCAGTTCCACCAGGCCGGGTAGCAGATAGTCGCCCTCAAAATCATCACCGATGGCCGAGGACCCTTGGGTGATGTCAGCAATCAGGCCATCCCGTACTTGCACCGAGCCGTGGATAATCTCGGTTTCCAGAATGATGTTGGCGTTGCGAAAAACGGTTTCGGAACTCACAGCGATTGAGCCTTTGTGTTTGGTGATGAGGCGAGTGGGGCAAGCGGATCTAGCGGACCAAGCGGAACAGCGGTGTGAATGATAAAGGGCGCGCCTTTCTCGACCTCGCAAAACAATGTCAGATGATCACACATCAACTGGTTCTGCAGAAGCCGATCAAACAGCGCTTTCAGAATGTCTTCCACCTGGTCAGCTTCCTCGTCCGGAACAGCTCCGGTTAATGTCATATGAAAGCGAAAGGCGTCAAAAATATATGGATAACCCCATTGTTGCAGATAGGCGCGTTGTTGCTCTTCCAAGCGGTCCGGGTTGCGTCTTGCATAATCCGCTTCACTCAAGGGCGCGCGAAATATGTCAAAGTAGCGAACAATTTCCGCCGCAAACCGGCTCAGATCACTTGCATTGCTATCGGGCACCAGCGCAAAGAAATGGCCCAGTCGTCCAACTTTCAACCTTGGCATCGCGAAGGCTTCACGGCTTCTACAGAACCGCTTCATAGCGTTGATAAGCTGGTCTTCGCTTTGGTCTTCTGACAGATGAAAGGGGGCTTTCAACGTGCCGTGAAATCCATAACGCCGGGGCGCATTTGTCAGATCCGCAACGCGGTCTGCGCTCAAGGTACTAGTGTGGGTGCCAGGGTGGGTGCCATTTTGTGTGCCGAAGACTGGCTGTTTGTAAAACACACCTGAATAGGCATTTCGCCCGAGCCACTCCGCAGCAATTTGTGTCAGACTGTGACTGGCAGGAGGCGAGTAAAAGAGGGCATAGCGCATGTGTTGACTGCTTGTTGATAAAACAATTGGGCGCCGATTGAGGGGGAGCCGGATTGGCGCGCAACTTCATTATGACAGACCCGGCGTAATATTTTGATGAATGTTTTGAATGCTTGCCTTCAAAATTGAAATGGAAGTGTTGCTTACTCTTCGTTAAAAGGAGAGCGCTTGCTACAAATCCATGCAATGAGTCCATGCAGTTCCTGCATGTGATTTCATATCTCCCAAAGGACAACATCATGACCTCCGAACTCGACACACGGCTAGATAGCGCCAAGACAATTGCCAAGGGTGCCGGAGACATGGCGCTGAATTTCTTTCAGGATATCGGTGAGTTGATTATTGAAAGCAAGGGCGTTCAGGACATGGTGTCCAATGCGGACCGGGATGTGGAAACCTTTGTGCGCGCAGAATTGGCGAAGCACTTTCCAGATGATGGCATCGTTGGCGAAGAACATGCCAATGTGGAAGGTACGTCCGGCTATACCTGGGTGATTGATCCGATTGATGGCACAGCCAATTTCGTCAACAACATTCCGGCCTGGTGCGTCATATTAGCCTGTGTCCATGACGATGAAACAAAAATCGGTGTCATTTATGCGCCCTGGAATGATGAATTGTTCTGGGGTGCCAAAGACAAGGGTGCCTTTGTCAATGATCGCGCGATGAAAACGGCAGAGACCGAAGGATTCCATGACGGTAATTTCGGCGTTGGTATGAACGGCCGTACCGAAACCAGTCTGGTGGTCGACTTCATCAAAGTGCTGGTGGAAAAGGGTGGCCTGTTTTACCGAAATGCCTCTGGCGGACTAAGCTTGGCCTACGTCGCCGCTGGCCGGTTGATCGGTTACGCCGAGCCGCATATGAACGCCTGGGATTGTCTGGCAGGCCAATTGTTGATCGCCGAGGCTGGCGGAATTATTGAAAAGCAAAGCGCCGATCAGATGCTCAAGACCGGTGGTCGCGTTATCGCGTCGACACCCGTGCTTTTCGATGATCTGTTGGTCATGAGCGACAACACTTTCCCGGTTTAAAAACGAGAGTTTCGTTTTGTGAGCCAGCCAATTCATGTGCTGGTAGTCGGCTTTTTTAATTAGCCGAATAAAGAATTGATTGTCGGGCTTAGAATCTTGTCCTAGGCTATCCCAGAGACATCAAGATCTCTGGGAGGACACTATGAAAAATACATTTACAGTCGTATCGGCTGGGCTGTTTGCTGCGCTTATGGCGGCACCCGCCATGGCTGCTGACAAACTCACCTATTATTGCAGCGCGCAAGAAGACTGGTGCCAATTGATGGCGAACGGTTTTCAGGATGCGACTGGAATCAAAGTCAATATGACCCGCAAAAGCTCCGGTGAGACTTTTGCCCAGATCAAGGCAGAAGCTGCAAATCCAAAGGGCGATATCTGGTGGGGCGGTACGGGCGATCCACATTTGCAGGCAGCCGAGGAAGGCTTGACTGAAGCTTATGTTTCGCCAATGCGCAAAGAATTGCAGGACTGGTCCATTTCACAGGCAAGCTCTGCCGGGGACAAGACAATCGGAATTTACTCCGGTGCCCTTGGTTATGGCTACAATGAAGATCTGCTGACCAAAAACAATCTGCCAGTTCCTGCCTGCTGGAAAGATCTGCTGAAGGCTGAATATAAAGGCCATGTGCAGATGGCGAACCCGAATTCATCTGGCACCGCCTACACAACACTTGCCACCATCGTGCAGCTGTTTGGAGAGGAGGAAGGCTTTGAATTCATGAAAGGCCTTCATAAGAACATCAATCAGTACACCAAATCCGGATCGGCTCCCATCAAGGCTGCCGCACGCGGTGAAAACACTATCGGTATTGTGTTCATGCATGATGCAGTGAAGCAGGCAGCGGCTGGCTTCCCGATCAAAGTTGTCGCGCCATGTGAAGGCACTGGTTATGAGATTGGCTCCATGTCAATCGTCAAAGGTTCTCGCAATCTGGAGAGCGCAAAGAAGTTCTATGACTGGGCGCTGTCGAAAGAAGCACAGGCTTTGGCTCTGGAAGTGAATGCGTTTCAGGTGCCATCCAACACAATGGCTCCGACATCCGATAAGGCGCCTGATCTGGCATCCATCAAGCTGATTGACTATGACTTTGGCAAATATGGTTCCAGTGCCGAGCGCAAGCGTCTGCTGAAGAAGTGGGATGACGAGGTGTCTACACTTCCGCAGTAAGCAACAAACATGCAATCACCTACAAAAAAGACCTTCCCGGTTCTGATCTTCTGGATCATTGTCGGGTGGGTCGGTTTTCTGATCCTGCCATGGTATGGGATTGAGGACTTTTGGACTTTTGAATGGCTGGTCGACGGCTTTCCGTTTGACAGTGACTATGCACCCGGCATCTTTCTTATCACGCAGGGTGAAAAACTGTGGCTGGCCCCTCTGCTGCTGCCGCTGATCGGGGCGTTGTTCGCCTATCGGGTTGGCAAGGAAGATGCGCGTTATGCAAACACGCTGATTCTTGCAGGAGCTTTTGGCTTTGCATGGCTGATAGCCCAGGGGTTTGGCATTGGTTTGCGCGGCTGGTCCTATGGTTGGCTGGAGGCGATCTTCGGAACATTGGACGACCGCCAGTTTGGCATGGGCTATGGCGCCATGCTGGTCTCTGCCTGTTTCCTGTTTCTGCTGACCCAAGGCATAGCCGCAAGGGGCGCCGTCAATGGCGATGTCTTTGTGGTGTCGTCGATTGGCTTTGTGGTCGCAGTGGTTGGCGTTTTCGTGTTTTTTCCAATTGCACGCATGCTGATTGCAGCCTTCATCACCGAAGAAGGCTCCTATTCGGTTTCGGTGTTTTTCTCTAAATTCCTGAGCCCTCGATTGTGGGGGCTTGGTTGCCTGTCCGGTGGCAAATGCGGGGCTGCGTGGAACTCACTTGTTCTGGCGGTTCTGGTCGGGTTTTTGACAACAGCTCTTGGGCTGGTGTTCGCGCTGGTGGTGACGCGCTCTGGCTTTCGGCACAAAAAACTACTCCGCGCGCTTACCGTTTTGCCTATCATCACACCACCCTTCGTGATTGGTCTGGCGCTGATCCTGCTGTTCGGCCTTTCCGGTTCTGTGACCGTCTTTGTGTCTGATCTGTTTGGTGTTCAGCCAACCCGCTGGGTCTATGGCATGCCGGGTGTCTTGATTGCCCAGCTGCTGGCTTTTACACCCATCGCATTTCTGGTGCTGATCGGGGTTGTGGAAGGTGTCAGCCCCTCCATGGAGGAGGCGGCACAAACCCTGCGGGCCAGCAAGTGGCAGGTGTTCAAAACCGTTTCCCTGCCGTTGATGCGACCGGGCCTTGCCAATGCATTTCTGCTCGGCTTCATCGAAAGCATGGCTGATTTTGGCAATCCGCTGGTTCTGGGCGGAAACTTTGATGTGCTTTCAACGGAAATTTTCTTTGCCATTGTCGGGGCGCAATATGATCAGGGCCGTGCCGCCGTTCTGGCCATTGTCTTGCTCGCCTTCACCTTGTCCGCATTTTATGCGCAACGTTTCTGGCTTGGAAAGAAATCTTACACAACCGTGTCCGGCAAGGGCGATTCAGGCATTCATCCGCATATGCCAAACAGGCTTGCCATCCCGGTCTTCATTTCGGCTGGTGTGTGGGCACTGTTCACTATCGTTGTCTATGTGATGATCGTCTATGGCTCCTTTGTCGAGCTTTGGGGCGTCAACAATACGCTGACCTTCAAACATTATGTGACAGCCTTTTCTGTGCGGATGGACGAAGAAGGGCTGCGTTGGACCGGCTCAGCCTGGAACAGTTTCTGGACCACTGTGCAGATTGCAGCTATTGCCGCGCCGCTGACAGCGGGAGTGGGGCTGATTACCGCCTATCTGCTGACACGGCAGACTTTCATTGGCAAAAACGCCTTTGAATTTGGCACGATGCTGAGTTTCGCCATTCCAGGAACGGTGATCGGCGTCAGCTATATTCTGGCCTTTAATGTGCCGCCGATCGAATTGACCGGAACAGGTGTGATTCTGATAGTCAGCTTTATTTTCCGCAATATGCCGGTGGGGGTTCGTGCCGGCATTGCGTCCATGAGCCAGTTGGACAAAAGCCTTGATGAAAGTTCGCTGACCCTTGGGGCCAATAGTGCGCAAACATTCCGCAATGTCATTCTTCCCCTTCTGCGACCGGCCATTCTGGCGGCATTGGTTTATTCATTCGTGCGGGCCATGACGGCCATCTCGGCGGTGATCTTTCTGGTCAGCGCAGAGTATGACATGGCGACCAGCTACATTATCGGGCGGGTGGAGAATAATGATTATGGCCTGGCGATTGCCTATTCCACAGCACTGATTTTCGTCATGCTTCTTGCCATTGCCATTTTGCAACTGGCCGTCGGCAAGACAAATATAGGGCGTCGCATGAGCCCGCCAAAGCAATGAGACGGATCGAGGAATAACCCATGACAATGGCTACCAGCAGCAAGGCGGCTTCGGTAACATTCCGGAATGTCAAAAAAGTCTATGGCCGGGATGTGCTGGCCGTAGATGATATATCGCTGCACATTGAACCGGGGCAGCTGGTAACTCTGCTGGGTCCTTCAGGCTGTGGCAAGACAACCACCTTGCGTATGATTGCCGGTCTGGAAATGGCAACTGAAGGCCAGATTCTGATTGGCGATACGGATGTCACGAAACTTCCGGCAACAGACCGCGACGTGTCCATGGTGTTTCAGTCCTACGCGTTGTTTCCGCACATGAATGTGCTGGAGAATGTGTCTTACGGACTGAAATTCTCCGGTTTCGACAAAAGTGAAACGCGGGAGCGTGCCTTGGCCGGCCTCGATCTTGTCGGACTGAATGGCTATGGGGACCGGCTGCCGTCAGAGTTATCTGGTGGACAACAACAGCGCGTTGCGGTGGCACGTGCGCTGGTGCTTGAGCCACAGGTGCTTTTGTTTGATGAACCTTTGTCAAATCTCGATGCGAAATTGCGGCGGCAGGTGCGTGAAGAAATTCGGGACATTCAGCAAAATCTGGGTCTCACCGTTGTTTACGTGACCCATGATCAGGAAGAGGCGCTGGCAGTCTCTGATCGTATTGTGGTGATGCGTAATGCGCAGATTGCACAGGAGGGCAGTCCGCGTGATCTATATGAATTGCCCAACGACGCATTTGTTGCCGATTTTATCGGTGAGGCGAATCTTGTTCCCTGTACCGTCGACAGCGTCGACAAGGATGTGGCGACCATCAGCATCGGATCGTACGGCCACAAATTGCCTGCACGGGGTATGGCGCCAGGTGCTGCAACGCTGGCAGTGCGACCAAGCCGGGTCGAATTGCAAGCTGGTGTTTCGGAAGACACCATGGATGCAAAAATTGTAAAGGCCACTTATGTGGGCAGTCACATGGAATATACGGTCGAAACCGGGTTCGGAACCTTGTTTGCGGTGTCGGGCAATGTAAGTTCCGTATTTGAGACCGGCGCTTCGGTGGCCATGCGTTTTGAAGAATCTGGTCCGGTGCTTTTGCCAAAAAGCTAAAGTAGGTTTATGGGTCTGTTGATATTCCTCCCGGATCCAGCAAAGGCCGAAATGAGACCTGCGTACTCAAGACTGCGAATAAACGTTTCTGACAGTGTGACACGCTTGTGAGTAAGTTTCTGTCGACCGTTATAAGTCTTATCGTCCATTCACTGCAGCAATTGTTCCGCCGACCAGACTGGTTTGGCATGGTCAATCGGCATTCCATACGTGATGATGCCTTTGCCGGTCTCACCGGTGCAACCATCGTTTTGCCGCAGGGCATCGCTTTTGCCGCCATTGCCGGTCTACCGCCGGAATACGGCTTCTATACCGCCATGATAACGCCTGTCGTGGCCGCTTTGTTTGGCTCGTCCTGGCATACGGTTTCCGGACCGACGACGGCGATTTCCGCACTGGTTTTTGGTGCCCTTTCCGGCATTTATACGCCCGGCAGCGGTCAGTTTATTGAAGCTGCAGTCACCCTTGCCTTGTTGGTGGGGCTGTATCAGTGGGTGCTGGGATTGGCGCGGTTGGGCGCGCTGGTGGATTTTGTGTCTCATTCAGTGATGACGGGTTTCATTACCGGTGCCGCCTTGTTGATTGCAATGACGCAGCTCAAATCCGCGCTGGGGCTTGATTTGCCGCGTCCTGAACATCTGACGAAATTCGTAACTGCGTTGTGGACCAATATTTCCCTTGTGGACCCGGTCTCGCTCGGCATTGCCCTGTCAGCCCTTGTAACGGGCTATATTGTCAAACGTCTGCGCCCGCGTTGGCCCAATTATTTGCTGGCCTTGCTGGTGGGAACACTGGTTTATCTGGGGCTTGGCGGGGCGAATCTGGACGTCGCCACCATTGGTCTTATCCCGTCTGTTATTCCTGCATTTGAAGTTCCGGAACTGGGGTTCGACGCCTTGCAGGATTTGGCCTCGCCCGCTTTTGCGATTGCTATGGTTGGCTTGCTGGAAGCCATGTCCATTTCAAAAGCCGTTGCTTCCAAATCCGGGCAGGACATCAGCAGCAACCGGGAGTTTGTCGGGCAGGGCGTTTCCAATGTGGTGGGTAGTTTTTTTCATTGCTATCCAGGTTCTGCCTCTTTCACGCGGAGCGGGCTCAATTATGAGTCTGGTGCCAAAACACCTTTGTCGGCAATTTTCTCTGCCATATTCCTGTTTCTGATCTTGTTGCTGGTGGCACCTTATTTCGCATATGTGCCGATACCGGCCATGGCTGGCGTCATCATACTGGTGGCCTGGAAGCTGATTGATTTTCGCGAGATCGCGCATATTTTCACAACCAGCAAGACGGAAAGCTGGATTGCCGGCGTGACTTTTGTTTCGTCACTGGCGATTGATCTTGAATTTGCAATTTATGCAGGCGTGCTTCTGTCGCTGGCATTGTTCCTCAACAAAACATCCCGACCCTTCATCGGCATTGGTTCGCCTGATCCTTCCGAACCCAATCGGCCGTTCAAAAACGCTGCCACCAATAATCTGCCGGAGTGCCCGCAATTGCTGATTGCGCGGCTGGATGGGCCGCTTTATTTTGGCTCGGTTGAGTTTATACGGCGTCAGTTTCGACGGTTTGAAATTGAGCGGCCGTCACAGAAGCACTGCCTGTTCATTGTAAAAGGTGTCGGGGAAATTGATCTGCCGGGCGCGGAATTGCTGATTGATGAAGCAAAACGGCGTGAAATAATGGGCGGTTCATTCCATCTGCAAACCCGAACACCGCGCACGATTAGCAAGCTGGGCCGTTTCAAGGTGATGAAAAGCCTGACCAAGCACTACATCCACCTCAGCAAGAATGATGCTATTGCGGATATTGTGCCGACGCTTGATCAGACAATCTGTGCAACCTGCCAGACACGGATTTTCCGGGAATGTCCGGAAGCGCCCAAAACCGTGCAGATGGATGATGATCATGGCGGAGAAGTAAGGATCGATCCGGCACAGGAAGAAGAACCCGCTCAATAGGCGTCTTCTTCAAGCTTTCAGATGCAGTGTCACCAATACTGTGCTGGATGCGCCATCTTCAAAATCGGCACGGACGCGGAGCCAATTCCCAAAATTTCTGATGCGTGCAACCGCAATTTCATCCTGCGCAGACGGCATGGCAACCCGCGTACCCTCCGGCACCCAGCGCATGCCATCTGGTGATATCTCGACACTGATATCCGGTTGTTTCCCCTCAGGTGCCTTCAGTGCGCGGATGAAGAACACGGCTTCGTGGGCCCAACCACATTCATAAGCTGGGCTGGCGGCCTGGCCTGTCCAATTTTCGTTGCGGGCGACGATTGCTGTATGGCTTTCCGGTAGCATTAGAAATCTCCCGAAATGCAAACAGAATCGACGTAGAGGAATGCACTCTTGGCCACATCCGTTTCAGCAAAAAACGCAAAATTCAGCATGCACCATAGGTTTTTCATGGCTGGGATTTTGATGGATTCAAAACCTGACACATCAAATTCGCGATCATTGCACTGAAAGGCGAGGGCCTTCATGTCACCCAGATCAAAGTCAAACCGCAGATAGCTCCAATTCACCTTTGTGGGAATTTCATTGTAGCACAGCCGCTGTGCACCGCCGGGCAGGTCAAGCCAGCCCGTAGGTTCCAGATGATAGTGGCTGGCAGTCTTGTCGCTACCGCCAACGGCGGTAAAATCAGATGTCTGTGGCTTGTATTGCCATTTTTGCAGATGCGCGCCGTTTTCAGCGTTCAGAAAGCGCAGATGCGGCATGACACGTTCAGCATCCTGATCGCTGTCCCCGCCCTGCAGATCGAACAGAAACCCGACAGAGCGGACGTCTGTCTCGCTCAATTGCAATTCGGCCGCCTCTGGCTTGAAGGTGAAGTAGGTTTCAAACCGTATGGGGCCCCGTTTGCGAAAAGTGTGCCGTTTGATCGCGACGTTTTGCGCGCCAATGCGGGGGCGCGTTGCGATTTTCAGCGCGTAGGAACTGCCAGCACCGCCGTGGGAGCCGGCATCCCAGTGACTGAGCGTCGATAGCATGGGACTGGTATGTTGCGCATATCCGGGCAGCATGGTGTCCAGCGAGTCCTCGTAGTTGCCCACCAATTGGGACCAGCCCGCATAGCCTTTGGAAAACTGGTCAAAGCTGATGATGCGCCGCATCGGATCAAAACGACTGAGAGCCGGATCGCTGAGGCGTAGTGCGCGTAGCATGGCCTCTCCCATATTCTGATCGGCGGCGTTGTCTGTCACTTTTCTTGTCTCCATGCCTTGCATTTCTAGGGTGTCCGGAGACGTTCAACAACGTCCCAATTGATCTCCAGACCAAGGCCCGGGCCTGTCGGAACGCTCAACTCACCGGCTTTTTGGCGCAGGCTGGCGGAGGCTATGTCGGCCAATTCGGTTTTGAACGGGCTTAAATCGCTGTGGCATTCCATCATGCGTAAATTCGGCATGGCCGACGCCACGTGAATACTGGCGGTCTCACACACAATGCCCGACATGCCAATATGGGGGGCGTAGCCGACGCCACATGCATGGGCCATTTCAGCCATGCGCTTGGTTTCCGTGACCCCGCCGGAGCGTGCAATATCGGGCTGCAGCACAGACAGGGTCCGGTTCTGCACCAAGCGTTGCGCCTGATCGACCGTATAGTTGCTTTCACCTGCTGCCAGCGGGACGCTGGTGCGCTTGCGCAATTCCTCGTAGCCGGCTTCGTCTTCTGGATTCAAAGGTTCTTCAAACCAAAAATATCCATTATCTTCCAGCGCTTTTGCAACCTCGACAGCACCGTCCAGATTGTAAGCCCAATTGGAATCAATACATAATTCTGCGGCATCTCCGGCCCGCTTGCGCAGGCGTTCAATACGACGGCAGGATTCCTTGACCTGTTTGCCCGTTTTGATCTTGATGCGGGGAAAACCGGCTTCCAGATAGGCATCCAGTTCAGCATCCGCCTCAGCGTCTTCAACCCAGTTGATTGAGGCGGCGTAGACAGGGATTGATGTGCGACCCTCGCCACCTAAAAGCATCCACAAGGGCATATTCGCAGCTTTACCGAGAATGTCCCACAATGCGATATCGACGCCCGCAATGGCCTCGATCAACATGCCACCGCAGCGGCCAGACAGCGCCCGGCGCATGTTGTTCCAATGGGCGCTGATCTCGTGCACAGGTTTGCCGATCAACCTTGGCCGCAGGGTGTTGTTGATGAGTTCCGCATAGGCTTTTGGTGCGAAGCGGGCCAGGGTTTCGCCAACGCCATTGATGCCGGCATCTGTACGAATTTCCACCAGAACCAGAGAAACATGCTCGTAGGTTCCCCATGATGTAACCGTTGATTTCGGGAGCTTCTGGGTCAGCGGATGGGCAATGACATCCGTGATTTTGATGTCAGGTGCAGGCGTGGCGAGGGCCATCTTGTGGGGAGAAGGCGCGTTCATGGCAGGACTCTGACCGCCAATAGATGATCGGCGTCGGAGTGGTTTTCCATTTGCGTATTTGGACGCGCATTTGTCATTGGCGGTTTTCTCCCGTTTCTCAGTCAGACTTACTGTAAATACTTCAACATAGCAATTAAATAACATAGTTGCTATGTTGCTATCAAGCGTGTTAGAGCATGCCAAATCATGAAGGAGCCAGCATGGTCAGTGCGACGACAGACAGTTTGACGTTCAACACGAAGCGGGCGGCGCCCTTGCGGCTTGCCGACACAGTTTCGGATGAGATTGCGGCGGCCTTGTTTGACGGGCGCATTGCGCCGGGCGATCCATTGCCCTCGGAAGGTGAAATCGCGCGGCAGTTTGATGTCAGCAAGCCCATTGCACGTGAAGCGTTGCGGCTTCTGGCTGGTGCAGGTCTGGTCCACACACAACAAGGCAAGGTAGCACGTGCCAAGGCGATGAGCGGCGAGCCTTTGGACCGCATTTATGGTTATGCCGTGCGCTCAAGTCTGAAGCGATTGCAGGAAGCCAATGAAATGCGTCTGGTGCTGGAATCCGGCATTGCCAGACTGGCGGCCAACCGCAGGGATCAAAAGGGTCTGACGGTTATGAAGCAGGCTCTTGAGGTCATGCGGTCCTCAATCGGAGAGCCAGAAGATTTTACCCAGGCGGATATCGATTTCCATCTCGGCATGGCGCTTGCGACAGGAAATACGATGATCCGGATGCAAGTTGAAGGCATGCGCTCGGTTCAACGAGAGGTCTCAGAACTGTTTTCGCGGCGCAGCAACCGCTCCAAAGCTGATTGGCAGGCGACGGTTCTGCGGCATGAAGCCATTTATGATGCGATAGCTGCCGGCTATCAAGCCGGAGCCCAGGCGACATTGGTGGCCCATTATGATGCAGCTGATATTGCGTCGTTCGAGGTGGCCAATGGCTGATAGCTCTGGCTCCCTTTCCGGCAAACGTGCCCTTATTACCGGTGCCAATTCTGATATTGGCTACGCGATTGCACAGGCTTTGGCGGCACAAGGTGCAGATCTCGTACTGCACCGGCGGGTTGATGCCAAAACATCTGGTGATGACAGGCCGCTGTTTGAAACCTGTCCGGTCATTCTGGCTGATTTTCTGGAAACAGACGGGGCCACCAAGCTTGCAAAATCGGCATTGGAAATCGGCCAAATTGGCATTCTCATTGCCAATGCGGCAATGGAAAAACGCCAACCCTGGCAGGATGTTGATCCTGCATTCATCAATGCGCATGTGAGCGCGAATTTCACCTCAATGCTGATGCTGATCAGTGCTCTTGTCCCCTCGATGGAGCGCGCCAAATGGGGCCGGGTGGTTGCAATTGGCAGCGTCATGGCCACACGGCCGCGCGCTGAAACCGCCGTTTATGCGGCACTGAAATCTGCGCAATTGACGGCTTTGCGCGCAATTGCACGGGATGTTGCGCCCAATGGCGTCACCATGAATGTGGTGTCCCCCGGTGCGATTGAGACCGGCCATATGGCGGAGATTTATGCAAAAGCCGAGTTTCGCAATGCAGTCACGGCCAAAATACCAATGGCCCGGCCCGGAACGCCAAAAGACCTTGTGGCACCTGTGACGATGCTGTGCGGCGATGGCGCAAGTTACATCACAGGCGTTGATATTCCCGTCAATGGCGGATGGGACATCGGTGATGCACCCGGAAACCTTATGGAATTTGGTCAATGACGGGTTGGAAGCCGTCTTCCTTGTGACCACAGACAAAGTTTTAATGGAGGAGTAAAATGACAATGTTCAGAACTAAAATTACAGCCGCCGCGCTGCTTGGTGCCAGTTTTCTGGTATCTCCGGCTGTCGCGCAGGAATTGCGCTTCACAGTCTGGACGGGCAATGACGCCCATCTCAGCATGCTCAACAGTATTGGTGACAGTTTCAAAGCCTCGCATCCAGATATGACGGTTACGTTTGAAACCATCCCGGCTGGTGATTACATTCAGAAACTTACATTCCAGCTGGCTGGCGGCACTCCGCCGGATCTTGGCTGGATGTTCGAAAATTCAATGCCTACTTTTGTCAAAGCTGGTGTTTTGGACGAGTTGACAGCAACTCTTGCAGCCACTGATGGCTATGATCTGGAAGATTTTTCAAAGCCAGCCATGGCGCTGTGGTCCAACGATGATGCCGTCTATGGCGTGCCGTTCTCCACATCTCCCTTCATGATGTTCTTCAACAAGGACATGTTTGATGCCGCTGGATTGGAAGATCCTTTGACCCTTGCTGATAAGGGTGAATGGGACATGGCGAAATTCCGCGAAGTCTCTGCCGCACTGGCAGCGGCGAATGAGGGAAAATGGGGTTTTGAATTCAAGGATGGTCAGGGCTATGACAGCCGCATCATGCACGCCATCATGCCGCCAATCCGGGTTTACGGCGGCAATGCCTTTGCCGATGGTGAGTGTGGATTTGAAAAACCGGAAGCGGTTGCTGCGGTCACTCAATTGCATGAGATGATCTTCAAAGACGGCTCCATCGTGCCGCCAGGCGAACAGGGTGACTTCTTCTCTGGTAGCTCAGCAATGACCATCAACCAGATTTCCCGTGCCTCCAAAATGCCGGATGCCGGGTTCAACTGGGGTATTGCACCACTGCCAACAGGTCCAGCAGGTGCCTCTCCGGTTATCGGACAAGCAGGACTTGTCGTGTTTTCCAAGAGCGAAAACCCTGAGCTTGCCAAGGAATTCATTGCTCATATGTCCAATGCAGAAAATGTTGCGGTTATGGCCCAGTTCTTCCCACCGGCACGCAAATCCGTTCTGGACAGTGAGGCGTTCACCAACGCCAATGCGCTTATTCCTGCTGCGCAAATGGCAAATGTGAAAGCTGCGATTACAGATGGTCAGGTGCTGCCCAGCCATGAGCGGACACCTCAGATTGAAGCTGCCATGAAACCGCGCTTTGATGCGCTGTGGAAAGCGGATGCGAATGTCGAGGACGCGCTGAAAGCCGTCTGCGCCGCCATTCAGTCGGAACTCTAGGCTGAATTCCTAGCAGGCCATTTACACAGGACCGGGGCATGACTCCCAGTGAGAAAACAGCAACCATGGCGCACGCAACGCGCGTGCCATGGTTGACCCTGCGCCGCAAAGAGGCGCTTGAAGCGTGGCTGTTTGTCAGCCCTACGCTGATTGGTTTTATCATCTTCTTTTTGGGCCCACTGATTGCCGTGGGCCTTTACAGCCTGACCGAATGGAATCTTCTCAGTCAGGAATCCACCTTTGTTGGTGTTGAAAATTTCCGCGATGCCTTAACGGTCAATCCCGATTTCTGGCATGTCGTGCGCAATTCAGCTCTGTTTGCGCTTGGGTTGGTGCCCATGAATATGGCATTGGCATTGACGCTGGCACTTGCGCTATCGCGACCCTTTTTCGGGGTCGTCTTCTTTCGAACCATCTTCTTTGCACCCGTTATCACCTCTGCTGTCGCCTGGGCCATCGTCTGGAAGTTTCTGCTTCAGGGTGAGGCAGGCGCGGTTAACCAATTGCTTGCAAGCATTGGCATTGACGGTCCGAACTGGCTGCGGGAACCGGATTGGGCGATGTTCGCCGTGATTGTCACTCGCGTCATCAAAATGGTCGGGCTCAATATGATCCTTTACATTGCTGCGCTGCAGGCGATCCCTCGGGATTATGAGCAAGCCGCGCAATTGGAAGGCGCTTCCCGCTGGCAAATTTTCCACATGGTGATCTGGCCGTTGTTGGCCCCCACAACGCTGATCATCATGGTGATTACCACCATCGGCTCGTTCAAAGTGTTCGACCACATCTATTTGATGACCGGCGGTGGACCGGAAAACGGCACGCTGGTGCTGGCCTATTACATCTACCAGCAGGGCTTTGAATTCTTCAATGTCGGCTATGCTTCCGCGCTGGCAATCATCATGTTCGTGATTGTACTGGCACTGACGATTGTGCAGTTGATCCTGCGCCAGAAAGGGTCGGGATGAGCCTTTCTCAAAAACAGCTGCAATTGATCAAGCGTGTTCTATGGACCGTATCTTTGCTGATCGTGGCCGCGCCCTTTGTCTTTCCGTTTTTGTGGATGGTGTCATCGGGGTTCAAAAACTCGGCAGAGATCTTTGGCCAACCGTCCCTTTTTCCAGCGATATGGCGCTGGCAGAATTTTCTTGATGTGTTCGATCACCAGCCCTTTGCGCAGCAATATTTCAATTCGCTGTACATTTCAGCGGCTGTGACCGTGATTACTCTGGTGATCTCCTCGCTGGCTGGCTACGCGCTGGCACGGCTGCGGTTTGCCGGTTCTGCGCTGTTGATGCTGTTTCTGATTTCGGCCCTGATGGTGCCCGAAGAGGTGACCATTATTCCCAACTTCTTTCTCATCCGCTGGATGGGTCTGATGGATACCCATATGCCGTTGATCCTGTTGCCGGTTTTCGGGGCGCATGGGGTGATGGCAACCTTTCTGATGCGTCAATATTTTGTGGTGCTGCCGAAGGAACTGGAAGAAGCCGGGAAAATGGATGGGCTGTCACGGGTTGGTATCTGGTGGAAAATCGCTATTCCCATGTCACGCCCGGCGTTGGCAGCTGTGGCCATCATTACCTTCCTGCATTCGTGGAACCTGTTTCTGGAACCGCTGGTGTTTCTGTCCAGCTTGGAGAAGTTCACGCTGCCTCTGGCGCTGTCGAATTTCACTGATGCCTATGGCCTGCCGCTCTGGCATCTGCAACTGGCAGCCACCACTCTGGCTGTGATCCCGATCCTGGGCGTCTATCTCATTGCCCAGCGCCAGATTATTGAAAGTTTTGCAATGTCAGGGGTGAAGGGATGACCCGTATTTCTGATTGCCAATTGGACACACATTCATGACGAGCCTTGCCCTGAGTAATCTTGCCAAATCCTTTGGTCCTGTGAAGGTCATACGGGATATTGATCTGACGATTGAAGATGGCGAATTTGTTGTGTTTGTCGGGCCGTCTGGCTGCGGAAAATCAACATTGTTGCGCATGATTGCCGGTCTTGAGGACATTACGTCCGGGGATCTGATGATTGGTGAGCGGCGCATGAATGACGTGTCTGCGTCAAAGCGCGGTGTTGCCATGGTGTTTCAATCCTATGCGCTTTATCCACATCTCACAGTGCGACAGAATATGGGCTTTGGTCTGAAGGTCCGGAAGATGCCGGCAACTGACATCAAACAACGTGTTGATGATGCCTCTGAGACGTTGAAACTGGACGCGCTGATGGATCGATTTCCACGTGAGTTGTCCGGTGGACAGCGGCAACGCGTTGCCATCGGGCGCGCCATAGTCGGCAATCCCGATGTGTTTCTGTTTGATGAGCCGTTGTCCAATCTGGATGCAGAATTGCGGGTCCATATGCGTGCCGAGATTTCGGCACTGCATGGCCGCCTCGGCAACACCATGATTTATGTGACGCATGACCAGATTGAAGCGATGACGCTGGCAGACCGCATTGTGGTCCTGCGCGATGGGCGGATTGAACAGGTCGGAACACCGCGGGAGCTTTATGCGCGTCCTGCCAATGTGTTTGTGGCGCAATTCATTGGCAGCCCGAAGATGAATGTCTGCGCTGCCGACAGTCTTGCCACTCAATTGGCGGGATCCGATTTTGATCTCAAGGCAGCAACGCAGATCGGTATCAGGCCGGAGCATCTGAAAATTGTCCCTCCAGGAGATGGGCTGTTGCAAGGTCGCGTTATTGTTAGCGAATATACCGGGGCTGGCTCACTCCTTCACATTGAAGTTGAGGGTGCCGGAACATTTCTTGTTGTCCAGGAAGGGCAGGCTGGCGCTGAAAAAGGCGAGAGCATTGGATTGTCATTTTCCAGCGAAAATGTGCATTTGTTTGATGGATCGGATTTTGCAATTTAGTTTGCAGGCTGCCGCTGCTTCTGATGCTTGCCTGAAAACTGTCGTGAAAACAGTCTTGGAAGCAGTATCAGTTGACCATGAATCTGGAATTGAAGGGAAGGCTGGCTGCTCCAACTGCCTTTGGTGAGGGATTGAGGCTGCCTGCAATCGCAGTGATGCCAGGCACAGATTGTTCCAGGATGCTGCAGACGGTTCGGCAGATATCCCTGGGCGCATAGGACGACAGAACAACTGTGTCTACCTCAACGAATTGGGTCAGAGCCAGACAGGAATTGGTCAAACGCTCAATCAATGCCTGTTCCCAGATTTTCTGTGTGTGGCCATAGTCAGGCCAGTTGGAAGACCGGTCCCAAAGCGGGTCGGTGGGAATTCCCTGTTGTTGCAGGGCCTGCTCCAGACTAAGAATTCCAACATCAAAGCTTAAGGCGGAATTACCATTATAGATCTGGTGGTTAAGCACCAAACGTGTGTGAAGTTCGGCGCCCAGATAGAAAAACAGATAATCGGTCAAAGGTTTTGCCACACCGAACATGCTTTCGCCGCCAGCCGTCGCGGTAATGTCATTCTGGACGAAAACCGGGAAGCCGATTTCGCTCTCGATTTCATGTTGGAGCGCTGCATATTTCTGCTCGATGGCCTGTTCCTCACCACCCACCAGAGAGCCAGATTCCGGTAGAGCCAACCCAACACCGGCCAGCCTGTCATAAGTGCCCTTCGGCAACATGGCGATGGCTTGTTGTATGGTTTCCAGAAATTCCGGATGGTTGCTGTTCTGGCTCGGGGAGGGGTTGGGTAAAGTCGCGTGAAAACCCACCTCTCCGACGAAATTTACCAGTACGATTTCTGTGCTTTTATGGCCGATGCAAATGCCGACCGAATACGCCCCTTCCGGATTTAGGGCTACCGGAATCGTCGGCGGACCGACCCGGCCCTGCTCACGTTGGGCTTTGCCTTTGGAGACCAGGCCTTCCTGTTCCAGAGACCGCAGCAGAACAGAAATTGTTTGGGCGGAGAGGCCGGTTTTCTCGCCGATTTCAAGGCGGGTAATGCCGTCATTCTGCAGTAAAAGCGAGAGCAGCAATCTTTCATTATAACTGCGCACACTGACTGAGTTCAGCCCGGTGGCCCGGTCTGCGATGCGCAATGGATTGGGAGGTGCAAATCTCATGTCAGGCATGGTGCAGACCCTTCCCGCTAAGTGTTTTGAACCGGTTCATGTGGCCACCCAATGGATTCCACTTCGCGCGCGAGCGCCACGCCAAGATTTTCGTGCGCTTGTTGATTGATATGAAATCCGTCCTGGGGATCGCAATCGACCACCGAACCGGCATCGAAAAAATGAACTTCCAGAGAATCGGCAACAATTTCGAATTGCAGGGCCAGTTCGTGGGATTTCTTCTGTGCGCCGGAAAAAATGGGTTCCCATTCCTTGATGTCGTCCCGCATAGGCGGCGGTGCGACAATCATGATCTCGGGAACAGTTCCACCCGGCCCCGGCGTAAGTTCCTTAATGTCATAGATCAGACAGCCAAGGCCCATCGCGACTTCTGAAGCTGGCTGGTTGAATCTGGCTTTCAAATCATTGGTCCCAAGCATGATAATGATCAGGTCCAAAATCGTGTGGCTCTGGATACAGGGCCACAAATAGGTCCGCCCGTTTTTGTGCGGGCCTTCAATGGGATCATCGCGAACAGTGGTCCGCCCGCTCAAGCCCTCTTCGACAATATGCCAGTTGTCGCCCAGCTCTCGCGCCATCACGCCTGGCCATCTTTGTTTCGGGCCATAACGCTCTAGTGGTGTTCCACCCGGAATCTGACCATGAGTGTTGGAATCTCCAAAGCACAATACGGAACGCATTTATCTGTCCTGTCAAAAATAACGATTTATAATCAGTATTTTAACTGCAATTTTTAGGGCTATAGCATTGCGGAAACATGGCACTCTACCGGAAAAAAGGCAAGCCGCTTTAATATTCATTCAGCCTGAATAACTATTGACTTTCGAAAAATACCAGTGCTTTTTAGATGCAGGGAGGACGTTCTGAAAAACCATTCTGGCGCTTTATATCAGCATAACACGATAAAATGGCGCCTCCGGGCATGCCCGGTTCTCAAGACGCGTGGTGTCAGAACAGATTCTTCCGGAACACAGCCGATTTGTTCGTTTTCGCGGTTGGCGAAACCGAGGCACGGCTTTCGGTAGGCAGGGGATTTCGCTCGTTCGGGTCCTGTGACTCCCGGTATCGGGAACTGAAATTCTGAGCCCAACATGGAGGAAAGCTCAATGAAATACACTCTCAAGTCTCTGACCACAGCAGTCTTGCTGACAACGACAATTCTGGTCGCTCCGTCACTCGCCCAAGAGGCGATGCTGATGGACGGTGTAACAGCGCGCGCAGACAATAACCCCACCGTGGAAGCGGGTAAATTCCAAAAAGATGGTCCATGGGTCATCGGCATGAGCCATTTCGGCGTCAATGCCAACACCTGGACTGTTCAGGTTGCCCATGAAACACAGGGTGCTGCTGATGCGGATGAGCGTATCTCCAAGATGATTATTCTCGATGCCGGGTTTGATCAGAAGAAGCAGGTTTCCGACATTGAAGATCTGATTGCACAGAAAGTGGATGCCATCATCGTCCAGCCTGTGACATCCACTTCAGCGGATGCCAGTATTGCCAAGGCCGTGGCTGCAGGCATTCCAGTGATCCTGCACACAGGACGCATCGAGTCTGATGCTTACACCACCGAAATTCAGGGTGGCGCAGAGCATTTTGGCAAGGTGATGGGTGATTTTCTGGCCGCGGAACTTGGCGGTAAAGGCAATGTCTGGGTATTGCGCGGCCTGGCAGGCCATCCCGAAGACACCAATCGCTATAATGGCATGTTGCAGGCTTTTGAAGGCTCCGACATCAAGATCATCGCTGAAGATCATGGCGACTGGCAATATGACAAATCCAAGAAGCTTTGCGAAACGCTTTATCTGAACAATCCGCAGGTTGATGGTATCTGGTCGTCAGGCGCAGATATGACCCGCGCCTGTGTGGATGTGTTCAAACAATTCGGCGCTGAAATTCCACCAATTTCAGGCGAAGGCAATAATGGCTTCTTTGGCCAGTGGATCAAGGATGGGTTCAAATCCGTCTCTGCGGAATACAGCCCCGCTCAGGGCGCAGCAGGCGTTCGTGCAGCAGTTGCCCTTTTGGAAGGCAAAGAGCTGAAGAAGCATTACGATTATAATCCGGAAGGATGGGATGTGGAAAAAGCCGCGACCTATTATCGTGATGATCTGTCAGCGAATGTCTGGTGGCCGACTGAATTGCCAGAGGAAAAACTCCAGGAACTTTACAGCAAGAAATAACTCCCTGGACCAAACAGAAGGCGGCGCTGCTGCCTTCTGTTTCTGCTGGTTCCGTTTGTTCTCGGGTGATCACGTGCCAAATCTAATCGAAATGTCGAATATCTCCAAGGCGTTTGGCGGCAGCGTTGCGCTGGACAGCGTTTCACTGGAATTGAAACCGGGAACAGTTCACGCGCTGATGGGCGAGAATGGCGCTGGCAAATCTACTTTGATGAAAATACTTGCAGGCGTTCACCAGCCGGACAGCGGAGAGATTCGCAAAAACGGTGAAAAGCTTGTCATTCCGCGTCCTAAAGACGCATTGGATCTGGGCATTTCCACTGTGTTTCAGGAATTGTCGCTGCTCTCGAACCTGTCCATTGCAGAAAATATGTTTCTGGGCCGGGAACCGATTACCCTGTTCGGCACAATTGACTATGCTGTGATGGAACAACAGACAAGCGAAGCGCTGCAGGAACTTGGGCTGACACTTGACCCCTCCACACTGGTTTCACAACTGAGCATTGCAGAGCGGCAATTTGTTGAAATTGCCCATGGCATCAAGGCCGATGCGGCGGTCTTCATTCTTGACGAACCCACAGCAGCGCTCAACGCAGCCGACGTGGCGGTCCTCAACAAGCATATTGCGCGGCTGCGCGATGCGGGCAAAGCGATTGTCTACATTTCGCATCGCATGGATGAGATTTTTGAAAATTGTGACACTGTTACGGTTCTGAAAGATGGCCAGTTGGTCGGCACCAGACCCTTGGTGGACATGACCCCGGATTCGCTGATTGCGATGATGGTTGGTCGTGAACTGGCGCATTTGTTTCCAGAGCGTAGCACTGAAGTCGGCGAAGCCGTATTGGATGTAAAGGACTTTAGGCTCGAGGCTGGATCGCAGCCATTTTCACTCAAACTTTGCCGCGGAGAGATTCTGGCGCTGGCCGGACTGGAAGGGCAGGGCCAACAGAAATTCCTGCGTTCTTTAATCGGGCAATTTGTTCCCGCTGGCGGCGTTGCGATGATCAAGGGTCAGTCGTTGAAGCTTCCGGTTGCGCCATCAGCAGGCGTGCGGCAATTGCAGGCGTTGGGGGTCGGTTATGTTCCCGAGGATCGCAAGGAAGAGGGACTTTTCCTTGGTTTGCCGATCAGCCACAACATCGCCATTGGCCTGCATTCCGCCCATTCGGCGCTTTCTTTTGCCAAGGATTACCTCAAGATTATTACGGATACGATGGCCAGCATGAATGTGAAGGCCGCCGGTATCACGGCGCCGGTCCATTCATTGTCCGGTGGCAATCAGCAGAAAATTCTTTTGGGACGTTATCTGGCCGCCGATGTGGATGTGCTTCTCATCGAGGAGCCGACCCGGGGCGTGGATATCGGCGCTAAATCAGAAATCTACAAATTGCTGCGCAGCTTTACCGAGCGCGGTGGGGCAGTGCTGGTTCTCTCCCGCGAGACGATTGAACTGATTGGCCTGTGTGACCGAATTTATGTGGTTCATGACAACACAATTGTCAGTGAAATGCGGGCCGAAGAGGCAACCGAACACAAGATTCTAGATGCGGCTTTGAGCGCATGAACAGTGGACAGAAAATTGCAGGTAGCGACAAAACCATGAGATCGAAGGTGAGGAACATGTTTACCGGGCAGCAATCCCGACAGGGAATGTGGCTCTTGCCTCTGCTTGGCTTCATCGTGCTTGCTGTGGTTCTGAGTGTTCAGACGGAACAGTTTTTCAGCGCCGAAAACCTGTTCAATCTGGTGGCTCAGGCCATGCCATTGATCATTGCCGCAATCGGGCAGATGTTTGTGATATTGCTGGGTGGCCTGGACCTGTCGGTTGGCTCGGTGATCAGTTTTACAACAGCGATTCTGGCGCTGGAAGGACCGGGTTTCATTTTGATACCGGCCGTTTTCGTGCTTGCGGGAGTGATTGGATTTATCAACGGGTCTGTCGTCACGCGGTTCAATGTTCATCCGATCATTGCAACCTTGTCGATGCAATATATTCTGCTCGGAATCACACGGATGCTGCGCCCGGTATCAGGTGGAACCGTGCCGGATATTGTCATCTCTGCAGTTGCGGGAAGTTTTCTTGGGGTGCCATTGCCTGTGTTCTGGGGCCTGTTCGTCATTCTGGTCGCCTGGAAGATCCTTCATGGCTCGCGCTATGGGTTGCATCTGTTTGCAATTGGCGGCGGTATTGCAGCAGGGACAACGGACGCGGCGCATAATTTCGGCATTGCCGATAAGCGCAACATTATTCTGGCCTATATGGCCTGTTCCTGTTTTGCCGCGCTTGCTGGTGTGTTTCTGGCTGGGCGGATTGTCTCCGGTGATCCCAATGTCGGTCTTGGCTTTGAGATTGATGCGATCACAGCTGTCGCTATTGGCGGCGCTCAATTGTCCGGAGGTGTTGGAAGTCTGCACGGCACGGTGATTGGCGCCATGGTTATGGCTCTGCTTGCCAATGGCATGAATTTGGCCAACATCTCTCCCTTTATTCAGACCGCTATCAAGGGTGCAATTCTGGTGTTCGTCGTTGCCTTCCAGTCCCGCAAACGGATGGGGCTTTGATTATGGCGAACGCGATTTACACCGGGCTTGTCCAGCGTCTTTTACGGGTGCCGCCCGCGATCTATGTGTTTCTCATTCTGCTGATCATTCTATCGATTTCCCGTCCGCATATGTTGAATGTCAATGTAATGGGCATCTTTATCCGACAGGTGGTTCCGCTCGGCATTCTGGTTCTTGCCCAACAATTGGTGATGCGGGTCAATTCGATCGATCTGTCCGGCGGCGGTGTCATCCTTCTGATCAACTATCTGATTTCGTCAAGCGTGTTTCCCGGTGCTCCGCTTTGGTTCTTTGTTCCCATGGCGCTGATGATTGGAACGGGAATTGGACTGTTTAACGGCTATATGGTCAGCAAGCGCCGTGTTTCAGCAGTGATTGTTACGTTGGCTGTCAGCATTATTCTGATCGGGCTTGTCCAATTTCTGTCGAGCGGCAAGCCACCGGGCGATGTGCCATCAATTTTCAGCGATATTTACAACACCAAATTCTGGTCGATCCCCACCCCGGTGCTGTTCTGGGTCTTTCTCAGCGTCCTGATGGCCCTGTTTTTGGCGCGTACAGTTTTTGGCCGCTATGTGAGTTCGGTGGGCGCGAATGCGCAAGCGGCGCATTTTTCAGGCGTACCCGTGGAGAGAACTGTCATTCTGGCGCATACGCTGGCCGGGCTGATTGCCGGTATTGCAGCCCTTGTGCAAACTGCCTCCATTGCTGTTGGCAGTGTGCGGGTCGGGCTTGACCTGCCTATTCTGGCCGTGGCTGCCACGATTTTGGGCGGTGTTGTTTTCGGGCGCGGCGAGGGCGGTGTTTCCGGCCCATTCTTCGGCGTTCTGTCCTTTGCACTGCTGTTTGTGGTGATGACGACTTTCGGGATCGATGATCCTGGCAAGCTGATGGCACAGGGAATGATCATTCTGCTGGCCGCTATCTTCTACGGCGTTCGAACCGCCAAATCCTGACCAATCAAACCTGCACCGAGGAAGCAATCATGTCCGATAAAAAGTCCATTCTGTGTTACGGCGATTCTCTGACCTGGGGCTGGATCCCGGTTATTGAGGGCGCGCCCACCTATCGCTATCCGTTCGAACAACGCTGGGCCGGTGTGATGGCCTCTCAATTGGGGGACGGCTATCATATCATCGAGGAGGGCTTGAGTGCACGCACCACCAGTCTTGATGATCCCAATGATCCGCGCCTCAATGGCAGCCATTATCTGCCGGCAGCTCTTGCCAGTCATCTGCCGCTGGACCTTGTGATTGTCATGCTCGGCACAAATGACACAAAGTCCTTCTTCCACCGTACGCCCTATGAAATTGCCAATGGCATGGCGAAACTTGTGGGGCAGATTGGGGCAAGCGCCGGTGGCGTTGGTACGCCTTATCCGGCTCCCAAAACCCTCGTCGTCGCGCCGCCACCGCTCACGCCGATGCCGCACCCGTTTTTTCAGGGTATGTTTGGTGGTGGTCATGAAAAAACAGCGGAGCTAGGCGAGCAATACAAGAATATGGCGGATTTCATGAAGGTGGATTTCCTCAATGCCGGTGATATTGTCACCACAGACGGCGTGGATGGCATTCACTTTACAGCCCAAAACAATATGGATCTTGGCAAGGCGATTGCGAAAAAGGTTCACGAAATTCTGAACGCCTGATGCTTTATGGTTCTAACGGAGTCCGATAGGGTCAGTCGCACCTCTATTTGACTCTGAAAGTTATCTTTTGCCCGGTTCCCGTTTTCGCTCATTGAGCCTGCTGCTTCTGGCGGAAGTCGCTGGTATGTCCCTGTGGTTTGTGTCCTCCGCGGTCCTGCCGGATATGATCCGGGAGGTGGACATTTCCGGAATGCGCCAGGCGGCATTGTCCAGCAGCGTTCAGGCAGGCTTCGTTGTGGGTGCCTTGATTGTCGCGTTTTTCGGGTTGGCAGACAGGTATGACCCAAGGCGGGTTTTTGCGCTTTCTGCGGTATTGGCGGGCATTGTGAATTTCACGCTGGTTTTGTCATCGCCGGGTAGCGGGCTTGCCATTGTAGCGCGGTTCCTGACCGGTGCATTGTTGGCCGGGGTTTACCCGGTGGGCATGAAAATCATGGTCGGATGGGGGCAGAAGGACCGCGGATTTCTTGTTGGCGCACTGATTGCTGCCCTGACACTTGGGTCGGCCTTTCCGCATCTTTTATCCCTTGCAGGCGGTGCAAACTGGCGGCTGATCATTGTTGTCGTGTCTGTTGCTGCCGCAGCCGGTGGCTTGCTGTGCTTGCTTGTCGGGCTGGGGCCGCACCATTCCGTTGCACCGCGTTTCAACCCGCGCACCATAGCATCTGCCTGGACCAATCGCCGGGTGCGGCTGGCTTATGCAGGTTATCTTGGCCATATGTGGGAGCTTTATGCCATGTGGGCCTGGGTTGGTCTGGCAACAGCCACATCCTACGCAGTTACGATGCCGATGGATGAGGCGGTTCGGCTATCAACCATCACCGCATTTGCGGCGATTGCCGCTGGTGCGGTTGCCAGCATATTGGCGGGACTCGTTGCCGACCGGATTGGCAAGGCAGAAGTCGCCATTATTGCCATGATTATCAGTGGTTTGTCGGCGCTGGCGGCTGCGCTGAGTTTTGGTGGGCCGGCCTGGCTGACGCTGATCGTCGTTGTGATCTGGGGTATCAGCATTATTCCCGATTCTGCCCAGTTTTCAGCGTTGGTGGCGGATTTCGCACCGCCCGATCAGGCCGGAAGCCTGATGACATTTCAAACCGCCCTTGGTTTTGCTCTGACCATTGTCACGGTCCAGACCACGCCACTGCTTGCCTCCCTCTTTGGCTGGCCGATAGTGCTGGCCGGGCTGGCGCTGGGGCCGTTGGTTGGTGTTGTGGCCATGATGCGGCTACGGGTTCTTTGTCGGTCCTGACCTCATAAATCGAATGGGATTTTGCTGCCCTTGTCGAGTCGGTAAATAAAGTCGCAATCCTGCCAGTTTGGAAAATAGCTCGTGACCAGAGGATCATGGCCCGGAATGATCAGCGAGCGATCTGTGGCAATCTCTTCGAGCCGGTTAAAGCCATCCAACATGTCCTGAGTATCCACCACAATGGGAAACGGTTTTCGTAAAAATACATTCTCATAATAATGGGATGCATCTGAGGCCAGACAAAGTGTGCCGCTTTCCGTTTGCACACCCAAAGCCTGCAATCCGCGGGAGTGTCCCCCAATCTGGTAAGCTATGACGCCATCGGCAATTTGTGCGTCGCCCTCGTAAAACACTACCCTGCCTGAATAGATGCGCTGAATCAGATCGCATAAATGGCTGGCCGTATAAGGCATGCGCAGGGCGTCATGGCACATGCAGGGACCTGTGGCATAAGCCACTTCTGCTGCCTGAATATGAATGGTGGCATTGGGAAATTGCGGCAATCCACCGGCATGATCATAGTGTAAATGGGTGATCACGAGATCGGTTATATCTTCCGGCCGTACACCAAACTGACGAAGAGCATCCGCTGGCTCGCGCAGGGTCGGGCGTTGTCTTGGCACCGCGTCGCGCGCGTCATAGCCCGTATCGACGAGTATCAACTCATCATTGCAACGTAACAACCAGATGAAATAATCCATGTCATGCTGCTGGTGGATATTCTCTTCAAATATGAAGCTGTCGGCCCGAGTGCGATCATTGCGTTCGGAGTATTTGAGTGCGTAAACTTCCCAGGATTTAGTCATTGCGCTTTGTCATTCCTGCTGCTCGCTTTTCTGAATTACATCGCTCTGCATGGTATGGGGGCATCTGGCGCTATCAGCTTTTCTGCGCGTAAATCCTGCCAGAAACCCTCAGTGATTGGCTCTGTTGTAGCAGCGATGTTGTCAACCACCTGTTGATCGGTTTCCGCACCGAATACGACAGATGTGACTGCAGAATGCCCAAGAGGGAATTGTAGAGCGGCAGCGGACATGGACACACCATGTCGTGTGCAAACCGCCTTTATGGCGTTGACCTTTGAACGGGCTTCAGCCGTTGGTTCTGCGTAATTGAATTGTGCGTCCGGCCGCGCGCCGGAGGCCAGCATTCCCGATGCAAACGGGGCGCCCACAATCACCCGCGCGCCATGTTTTTCACACAGCGGTAATTCGGTGTGCAGAATTGACTGGTCGGCCAGTGTGTAAGGCATGGCCACGAGAAAATAATCGAGATCAAATTCCTTGAGGAAACGTCCGATATATCCGGAGAAATTTATCCCGGCACCGATTGCCTGAATTTCACCTGCGCTTTTCAACTCGGATAACGCCCTGAAGCCGCTGCTGGCCAGTTGTTCAAATGCGGCGTTTACCCGCTCTTCGGTCTGGAGATGGCGGATATCAAGGTCGTGAATGGCAAGTGCATCAAACCGGGTTATGCCGGTTCGCTGAATGCTGTCTTCATAGGAGAGCATGATGCCATCATATGAATAGTCAAGGTTTGGAACCATCGGAAGACCGCCGGGCCAGCGTGTGCGCCATCTGGAATTCTCAAAATCAAAGTCACGGTCCGGCTTTCTGTAAAGCCGTCCGACCTTGGTTGTCAGAATGAAGCTGTCACGGGGTTTTTCTCTTAGAAATGAACCGACCCTGTGTTCGCTATGGGTGTTGCCGTACCAGGGCGCAGTATCGAAATAGCGCAGACCGCCGTTCCAGGCGGCTTCAAGCAGTTTTCGTGCGTCCTCATTCGTCATGTCCCTGGTCAGGCCTCCTATAGGCCCGCCGCCCAGACCAAATCTGGGCAGGTTAAGGGATAGGGGGCGTTTATCGGGCATGGATGCGGTCCGGTGCGAATTGGTTCAGGCAGGCTGAACGACAGTGTTGTTCATTTTTTGAATGATGGCATTGGTACAGTCGGTTGTTGATGCTGTGCCACCCAGGTCTGCGGTGACATGCTGTGCCTCGGCAAGAATTTGTGTCACCGAATCTGAAATTCGTGTGGCGTCAGCCAGCAGCGAGGGAATATTGTATTTTCCGCCAAGCCACGAAAGCATTTCTGCCGCAGACAGGATTGTTGCAATCGGGTTCGCCAGATTTTTCCCGGCCAATGTTGGCGCCGAACCGTGAATGCCCTGGAAATAACCATGCTGGTCACCGATTTCAGCGGAGGGGGCAATGCCCAGTCCGCCGACGGTTGCTGCGGCCAGATCAGATATGATGTCTCCAAACATGTTCTCGGTCACGATGATATCAAAGTGCTCTGGTCGCTGCAGCATATCCGCTGTTACTGCGTCTATCAATATGCACTCAATTTCCAGTTCCGGGTATCCCGCAAACACCTCAAGGGCGACTTTACGGAAGAAGGCGTAGCCGCGCAGTACATTTGCCTTATCAACAATCGTTATGCGTTTTACACCATCGGCAGGTGCGCCATTACGGCTTAAAGCAAGCTCAGCGGCCTTATGGCAAATTCTCTCTATGCCAAATCTGGTGAATACCATTGTGTCGGTCGCAACTTCATCGCGAATAATGTTTCCGCCGGATCGCGCAGCGTAAAGCCCTTCTGTATTCTCACGCGCGATGATGTAGTCAATGATGCGGTCCTTGGGGCCCTGTAGCGGAGAGGGAACGCCTGGAAAGCTTCGTACAGGGCGGATGTTGGCGTATAGATCAAGCGTCGACCGCATTTTCATCGAAAAGTCTTGCCCCGCTTCGGTGCCGTCTGGAAAGTTGACATCCGGTAGACCGGCCGCTCCGTGAAGGACCGCATCTGAATTGAGACACTGCTCAAGCGTCGTGTCAGGAAGGGCGCTGCCGGTCTCCAGGAAAACATTGGCGCCACCTTTGTGGTACTGAAAGGCCAATTCACAATCCGGGTTTTTGCACGCTTTGAGGACCTGGACGGCGCTTTCACACACCTCTGGGCCGATGCCGTCACCGGGGACGACAGCAATATTAAATGATTTTTGCATTCGAAAATCCAACTGATATATCTATAAAAATATCTATACGTGAGCGTTGGAGTATGTCAACAGAAGAAGGATGGGCTGAATTGAATTGGAATTTAGTCTGAAGCTTGGCCTGTGCGGCAAGGCACCTTGGGTTCACCGTTGAAAAGGAACCGTGTGTGAAGGATACAGAATCGTTAACCGGTCAAGCTTACCAGTATCTCAAGCTGGAGGTCTTGTCGGGCCGCATTCCAGCGGGCAGTCAGGTGGATGCGAAAGCCATTGGCGATGTCTTGGGTGTCAGCCGTACGCCGGTTCGAGAAGCCATGTTACGTCTGGCCAACGAAGGTGTTCTGGAGGTTAACTCCCGGCGCGGCGTCCGTGTTCTGCCCCTATCTGTAAACGATTTACGCTCTATTTATCAAGTAATTACAGCAATTGAAGTGGAGGCAGTGTTTCTTCTGGCTTCCTGCGACACCAGAGATGATTCCATTGCTGAATTGGAAGCTGCCACATCCAGGATGGCCTCCGCGATAACCGAGGAAGATGGCGAGAAATGGAACCTGGCAGATGAGTCCTTTCATCGGGCTCTGCTGCGTGGCTCTGGCAATACACATCTTGCAGAAGCGGGGAATACCTATCGCGATATAGCGCAGCGTGCCCACTTCGTTGCCCTGCGTCTTGTGCCCCTGTCGCAAAAGGCCAGATCGGCCGATGCGCATACTGACTTGATCAAAAAAATTGCTGCTGGTGATGCGTTTAACGCCAGAGAATTACATAGAACGCAGCGAGATAGGGGCGGAGAACTGCTTGTAACGGCATTGCGCACCCTCCGACTTGATCAACTTTAAGCGTTTTTAGCGCTTTTTCCACATTTACAGTCTGTTGAACCCACCGCTGTGGGGCGTTTTATGTTGCTCAATTTCCAGATAAGCCTCTGATAAATATTGAATAATATCTGCTTTTAAGGCGCTGCTTGCAATATGCATGTCACATGATATATCTGTATGAATATCAGATGGTTTTGAGATTTCATTGGAGGAAATGTGATGCAAAATGTGAACGGGACAATTCTTGGGGTCGTTTTGGCCTCTCTGCTGGGAGGCACTGCGTTTGCGCAGGATGTAACAATCAAATATGCGCACCCGACATCCGCTAACAGTTCGGGCGGTATTATGGCTGATGACTTCAAGGCAACCCTGGAAGATTTGTCAGGCGGCACAATCCGGGTGCAGGTTTTCCCTGATGGCCAGTTGGGCAGCTTGTCGGAACTGAACGAATTGGCAGCATCCGGCACGGTTCAGGTGACCTCCAATACATGGGGTTCGCTCAGCGTGTTCGACGAGCAGGCCGGCGCGCTTGATGCGCCTTATGTGTTTGAGAACCCCCGCCAGCGCCATGAGCTTCTCACGCACGAAAACTCGCAAATTCTGAAAGATCTGAATGCGCGTCTTGCGGAAAGCGGCTCCGGTTTGATGGTTCTTGCACCCGTTGACAGTGCAGGCCGACAGGCGACATGCAACCGTGCGATCTATTCACCCAGCGATCTGGCCGGTGTCAAATTCCGGGCCATTCCGTTTCCGGTGTTCATAGCCACAGTGAAGGGTATGGGTGGGATTCCCGTTCCAATTGAATATTCCGAATTGACCACTGCGTTGGCGACCGGCCTTGCAGACTGTCAGGAAAACCCGTTGTCCAATATTCTCAATGACAAGCTGTATGAGGCTCAAAGCCATATCATGCTGACCAACCACATTCTGGCTGGTGGTCCAATGCTCATAAACGCTGAATTCTATGAAGGTTTGACAGCCGAGCAACGGTCCTGGGTCGAAGAGGCCGCTGTCAGTGTGGTCTCCAGAAATCTGATTGAAGCTGAAACTTCGGAAAGCGACTTGCGCAGCAAGCTGGAAGATCTGGACAAGATCTTCATCACAACTGAGGACGGTCTTGATGTCGAAGCGTTTAAAAAGGGCGTTGCGGTCGAAATGAAAGCAGCTTTTGGCGACACTTATGATGCGATGTTCGAGCAGATTGAGAACGAAAAGAAAGCGCTGCTGAACTAACGCCAGGAATTTCGCCCCACCTGTTTCTTGAGGTGGGGCGCGAATTTCCTCGACTGTGTGAAGTGGGCTGCTGCTGATGCCCCCGATTGAATCAAGGTGATTTGGACACGATGAGCTTTTACCGTCTGTTCCGCGGCCTGCGCGTGGTGCTTGAATCGTTGCAGGGTGTTGGGTTGATCGCCATTGTGGTGCTCATATTGGCGTCCATCATCATGCGCAACTTTTTCGGCCTGGGACTGGTCTGGATCTTTGAAGCGACCGGTTTCCTGATGGTCTGGATTGTGTTTCTTGGAGCGCCCAGAAACCTGATCGACCATGGCGAAATCCGCGTTGATACTTTCGTTCAGATGACAGGACCCAAAGTCCGGCGCGGGTTTTGGTTATTCCAGAAACTGATCGTCCTGCTCGTATCAATCGTGGTGACCTATTACTTCTTTCGTCATGCCGAAAAATTTGGCGGACTGGCATCACCCACGCTGAAAATCCCGCAAATCTTTTTTTATGGTGCTGTTGGCATCGGACCTGCTCTCGCGGTCGTGGTGACCCTTTGGCAACTTGTTGAATTCTTCAAAGGGAACATTTCAGATGAGTGGATTTGAGACCGTTCTGCTGGTTCTGGCGCTGATTGTTCTGGGTGTACCGGTATCCTACTCCATGTTGGGAGCATCTTTGCTCTACGGCATGCTGGCAGGAATTCCGATCGGTTCCATGGTCATGCGCGCCGCAAACTCTGCCAATTCGGCCACTTTGCTGGCCATACCAGCCTTTATTTTTGCCAGTACGCTTATGAATCATGGCGGGGTGACGCTGCGCATTTTCGAGTTTGTAAACAAGAGCCGTATCGGCGCATGGCGCGGAGGGTTGGCCCAAGTCAATGTCCTGGCAAGCCTTATATTTTCAGGGATGAGCGGCGCCGCGCTGGCTGATATTGGCGGCCTTGGTAAAGTCGAAATCAAAGCAATGCATGAGGCTGGTTACAAGCTCAAAGACGCCACCGCCATCACGATGGCATCGTCAATCATCGGGCCCATTTTCCCGCCCTCGATTCCCTTGCTGCTTTACGCGGTTGTGGCCCAGGTTTCGGGGCTGGAAATGCTGATGTCCGGAATTGTGCCGGGAATTCTCATCACGATTTTCCTGATGTTCCAGGTTGCCTACATTGCGCGTCGCAACAATTGGCCGACCACAGTTCATAACATGACAGTTGCTGAAAAGTGGCGCGTGTTCTGGCGTGCACTCCCCGCTTTGCTGATGCCGCTTTTGCTGGTCGTCGGCCTGTTGTCGGGCTGGTACAGCCCCATCGAACTTGCCTGTCTGACGGTGTTCTACGCCTTCTTTCTCAGTGCCATCCTGTATCGCGACCTGACATTGAGAAGCTTTGCAGCCACTGTGCGGGAGGCTGTCGCCTCAGCCAGTGGAATTCTGTTCATAGCGGCGTCTGCATCCCTTTTCGCCTGGGTCATCACATTTGAGGGGGTGGCTGAACTGGCTCGCCTCTACCTCACGGATTTCACTGAAAACAAATATGTGTTGCTGCTGATTGCGGTGGCGGTTCTGTTGATCTGGGGCATGGTCATGGACATGCTGGCAGCATTGCTGATTTTCACGCCCATTTTGCTGCCTGCCGCAATCGAGTTGGGTGTTCATCCGGTTCAGTTTGGTGTGGTCATGTGCTTCACCCTGATCCTGGGGCTCTACACCCCGCCGGTTGGCGTTTGCCTGTTTTTGGGCGCGCAGATTACAGGCATTCCGGCGCTGAAAATCTTTCAGGCCATGCTGCCCTACTACCTCCCAATTCTGGCCGCGCTGGCAGCTGTGGTCCTGATTCCCGAACTGACAACATTCGTACCTGAATTGATCATGGGCCGGTGAGCCGGCCCATGCAGTTGCAAGCTTACAAGGAGGATTGAAGATGCAATTTACAAATTTGAATGAACCGGAGACGCGCGAAAGACTGATCATTCTGACGGACATGGAAAACGAGCCGGACGATTCCCAAACCATGGTTCGCCTTCTGATGTATGCCAACGAGATTGATATTGATGGCCTGATCGCTGTGACCTCGCGCTGGGTGCAAGTAGAGGTATTCCCGGAATCCATCGTTGATCGGGTGCTCGCTTACGGCCTGATGCGGGACAATCTGTCCAAGCATGCCGATGGCTGGCCGGAAGTGGAGGATCTGCTCGCGGTGACGGCTGGTGGACAAACCGGATTTGGCATGGATGCGGTTGGCAAGGGCGAGACGTCCAGAGGTGCCGAGATCATCATCGAGGCCGTGGACAAGGATGATCCACGTCCGGTCAATGTCGCCATTAATGCGGGATCAAACACGCTGGCGGAGGCGCTTTGGGTTGTTCGCGATACGCGTTCCGAGGCAGAGTTGAAAAAGTTTGTTTCCAAAATCCGCGTGTTTGATGATTCCGGACAGGACAATGCCGGTGCCTGGATGGCTCAGACATTCCCCGATCTGTTCTTTGCCCGCAGCCGTGCCCAGGTCTTTGGTCTTTATGGCCCAACCATGAAGTCGGGACCTTATGTCTTTGGCGATGATACAGAGTATGAGTGGATTGAACGCAACATCCGTACCCGTCACGGCATATTGGGTGCGCTCTATCCACAACGTATGTGGATTTCTCCGCCGTGGAACTCCTCGCATGAGGAGGCCGGTGAAGTCGACAGGACCAGAATTAGGCACTACTTCACCGAAGGTGGTGGAACAGCGACCTGGCTTGGATTTGCCAATAAGGGTCTGTTCAGCGCCGCCCATATTAATTATGGCGGTTGGGGTGGCCGATATGAACTGACCAAGGAGCATGTGTCCGCAGGTCAGCATCAGGTCGACACACTTGAGGCAGATTACGAACCGTTTGAAATGTACCCACAGGCCCGCGATACCTCTTGGGTATTTCCTGCCGAGATAGACGAGACCGAGTTTTCCGGCGTAACCGGCGAGATTGTTTATACCAATGAAGATTTTGCCGCGATCTGGCGTTGGCGGGATGCACTTACCCGTGATTTTCAGGCGCGCATGGATTGGTGTCTGGGCACGCGGGAGGATACTGATCACAATCCTATCATTGACATCGCTGGCGATACGAACCGAAACATTTTGTATATCGATGCGGCTGCCGGTGAGAATGTGTCTATCGACGCCTCCAAGTCCTCAGCAGACAAGGGTACTTTGAGTTTCAAATGGTACTTATATCCTGAATCGGGAACCTATGAAGGCGTATTGCCGTCCGACGAATTGCTTGGAACAGAGCCCATAGCAGGCTTCACCTTGCCAACTGACGCCACGGGGAAACAGATCCACCTCATTCTGGAAGTTACCAGCAGCGGGCTTCAAGTGCCGCTGACGTCCTATCGCCGCCTGGTATTCAATGTGACCTGACCCAGCGGGTTTTTGATCCTGGTGAGCGCATGACCCTGTCGCCGAAAGGCGGCAGGTTTTTTCACGCAATGTCGTTACTGATGGCCGGACCCTAGTTGCTTTTCCCCCAGCCACCGCCGCCAGGTGTTAGCATTTCGAATTGATCATCGGCCAACAGCGCCACCTCATCATTGCTTTTCAGGCGTTCCTTCGTGCCGTCCTTGCGAATGACCCAGTTTTCGCCAGAGGCACCGGGTGCGCCGCCATCCACGCCGAAGGGTTGGGTGATGCGGTGTGAGGTCAGTACCGTGACGATGACCGGTTCCAGATAGCGCAGGCGACGCCTGATGCCATTGCCGCCGGACCATTTGCCGGTGCCGCCGGAGCCGTCGCGAATGGCAAACTCTTCAACACGGACCGGAAAGCGTTGTTCCAGCACTTCTGGGTCTGTCATGCGGGTATTGGTCATATGCGACTGCACGGCACTTGCGCCATCAAAGCCCGGCCCAGCGCCGGTGCCGCCGCCAATGGTCTCATAATTCTGGAAAGTGTCGGTGCCCCAGACGAAATTATTCATTGTCGCTTGAGAACAGGCCAATGCGCCCAATGCGCCATACAGGCAATTGGCAATGGCCTGACTGACTTCCGTATTGCCGGCAATCACGGCCGCTGGATAAAGCGGGTTGATCATGGTGCCTTCCGGCGCAATGATTTTAAGTGGTTTCAGACAGCCTTCATTCAGCGGAATGTCGCTGCCGACCAGGGTTCGGAAGACATAAAGCACAGCCGCACCACAAATGGATCGTGGCGCGTTGTAATTGTAAATGTCTTGCACAGAGGTGCCGGTGAAATCGAGCACGGCTTCCTGTTTGTCATGATCGACGCTGATCGTCACCTTGATCTGTGCGCCACTGTCGATCGGATAGGTGTAGGAGCCATCTTTCAACCGGCCAATAACCTGTTTGACCGAGGCTTCTGCGTTGTCCTGCACATGGCGCATATAGGCCAGCACAACATCCAACCCGAAGCTGTTGATCATGCGGTGTACTTCACGGATTCCTGTGGCATTGGCTGCAATCTGCGCTTCCAGATCAGCCATGTTGTGATCAATGTTGCGGCACGGATAGCGCCCTGAAGCGAGGAGCAATCGCGTGGCTTCTTCTTGCAAAGCGCCTTGATCAACGAGTTTGAAATTGTCGATCAGCACGCCTTCTTCATCAATATGCTTGCTGTCGGGTGGCGCTGAGCCGGGGGTGCGCCCGCCAATATCGGCATGGTGACCGCGCGAGCCAACATAAAACAAAATGTCGCTGCCGACACTGTCGAAAACAGGCGTAATCACGGTGACATCGGGCAGATGGGTTCCGCCATTAAACGGTGCATTGAGCATGAAGCTGTCGCCGGGTTTCATGGTGCCTGCATTCAGTCTTGCAACGGTTCGCACACTGTCAGCCATGGACCCAAGATGCACCGGCACATGGGGCGCATTGGCGACCAGATCACCGCTGGCATCAAACAGGGCACAGGAGAAGTCCAGCCGCTCCTTGATGTTGACCGAATAGGCCGTGTTGGCAAGGGTTGCACCCATCTGCTCGGCAATTGACATGAAGAGGTTGTTGAAGACCTCCAGCATGATCGGGTCAGCATCTGTGCCGATGGCAGCTTCGCGAGCATTGGCTTCAAAACGTTCCAAAATCAGATTTCCGAATGTGTCGACACGGGCACGCCAGCCTGGTTCCAGAGAGTTGGTACCAGTGGATTCTGTGATGATGGCCGGGCCTGTCACCACCTGCCCAACCGCCAGAGCTTCGCGCCTGTACAGCGGAACCTTCTGCCAAGCCGCTTTGCCGTAAAGGGGTATCTGGTCGGCTGGTTTGGCTTCGGTTTCAGGGCCTGTACTATCGGGCTCGGTAACATCTTCTGCGCCGCCAATTGCTTCTACACTGAGCATTTCAATGTTGAGCGCGCGGCCGGGAGAGGCAAAGCCAAATCGGGTAATGTGGGCTGCGTCAAAATTGGTGCGCATTTCCGCTTCGGTGCTGAAGGGAACTTCAAGCGATTGGTGAGATCCGGCATACCTTAGATGAGCGCGTTTCAGGACGGTAATCTTGTCGGTTGCAACCCCCTGGCCAGCGACTTCATCGCCGGCCTCTTTGGCCAGGTTGGACAGCACAGACACGGCCTCGGCTTGCATGGCCACAGGCTGTTCAAATTGCACTTCCCGTAAAGCTCGAATTTCAGCAAGTCCCATGCCATAGGCAGATAAAACACCAGCAAATGGATGCAGGAAGACGCTTGTCATGCCCAAGGCGTCGGCAACGAGGCAGGCATGCTGACCGCCAGCACCGCCAAAACAATTCAACGTATATTGGGTCACATCATAGCCGCGTTGAACGGAGATTTTCTTGATTGCATTTGCCATGTTTTCAACAGCAATGCGCAAAAACCCTTCAGCGGTTTCTTCCGGGCTCAACGGGTCCGCGTTGGTGGCATCGGCAATTTCCTGCGCCAGTTCTTGGAACTTTTGCGCCACGACGCTCTTGTCCAATGGTTCATCGGCCTTGGGACCGAACACAGGTGGGAAATGGTCCGGGTTCAGCTTGCCGAGCATGACATTGCAATCGGTCACGGTTAGCGGGCCGCCACGGCGATAGCAGGCTGGCCCAGGATTGGCACCCGCGCTTTCCGGTCCTACCTGATAGCGCCCATTGCGGAAGGTCAGGATTGAGCCACCACCTGCGGCCACCGTGTGGATGTTCATCATGGGCGCTCGCATGCGCACGCCAGCCACTTCGGTTTCAAAGGAGCGTTCGTAATCTCCCGCATAGTGGCAGACATCCGTTGATGTACCGCCCATATCGAAGCCGATGAGTTTATCAAAGCCGGCTTGATGCGCGGTTTTGACCATGCCAACCACGCCGCCTGCCGGGCCGGACAAGATGGCATCCTTACCCTGAAACAGGCCCGCATCGGTCAAGCCGCCATTGGACTGCATGAAAAACAGGCGCTCACAGGCTCCGCCCTCCAGGTCCAGAGCATCAGCAACCTGATTGACGTAGCGCCGCAAAATTGGGGAGAGATAGGCATCAACCACTGTCGTGTCGCCGCGACCCACAAGCTTGATGAGCTTGGAGGTTTCATGGCTGGTGGACACTTGCGTAAAGCCGATCTGCCGGGCGACTTCAGCAACCCGTATTTCATGGTCGGGGTTGAGATAGGCATGCATGAAAGCAATTGCGACGCCGCGCAGGCCGCGATCATAGGCGGCCTGAAGCGCGGATTTTGCGGTCGCCAGATCAAGCGGGCGAATGATTTTCCCGTCAGCATCCAGCCGTTCGGGCACTTCTGCGACATCGCTGTAAAGCAGTTCCGGCATGACAATGTGAAGGTCAAACAATTTGGGGCGGGTCTGATAGCCGATACGCAGCAGGTCCTTGAAGCCTTCGGTGATCAGCAGAAGCGTGCGATCTCCCTTGCGCTCCAAAAGCGCATTGGTGGCAACGGTTGTACCCATTTTGACAGCTGAAATGCTGCCTTTTGGAATGGGTTGGATGCTATCGAGTTGCAAGAGATCGCGAATGCCCTGAACGGCTGCATCAGGATATTGCTCTGGGTTCTCGGACAGCAATTTATGGGACATCAATGCACCATCTGGACGTTGTCCAACGATGTCGGTGAAAGTGCCGCCACGATCTACCCAGAATTGCCACATGAGACACATCTCCTTTGTTTGCCCGCGCGCTTGCGGCGGGGATAATTGCTTTTGTCAGTGCTTTTAGGTTTTGGTCAATAGACCAGCGAGGGCAACCAAAGTGCAAGTTGCGGGAATGCCAAAAGAAAAGCAATCATCGCGAACATGGTGAGCACGAAGGGCGCTGCTCCGATCATCACATCCAGCATTTCACCGCGCCCGCGAATGCCTTGCACCACGTAGAGATTGATGCCTATGGGTGGTGTTATGAGTGCGGTTTCCAACAGCACCATCAACAGGATGCCAAACCAGACCGGGTCATAGCCAAGCGCGATGACAATGGGTGTGACCAGAGGTGCCGTTGTCAGCAGCATGGACAGGGTTTCCATGAAACAGCCCAGCACAATCAGGACACCAATAATGACGAGCATGGTCTGAAATGGTGTGTAGCCAAGACCGGTGATGAAGTCTGCCAGTGCCTGCGTCAGGCCGATCACCGACAGCACAAAGTTCAAAAAGACAGCGGCCAGAATGATGAGCATGATCATGGCGGTGGTGCGCATTGTGCCTTCAATGGCCACACGCAACATATCAATGGTCAGTTTTCGGTTGAATGCTGCCAGGATCATGGCTGCGACAACACCCAAAGAGGCGGCTTCAGTTGGGGTTGCGATACCGGCATAGATCGATCCGACCACCACCAGAAAAATACCAATGGGCGGTATCAATGAGGGCAATGCAGAAAAGCGCTCTTTCCATGTGGCGACAATAGCTGTTCCACCCCATTCGGGCTTCAGGATGCACAGGATAACGATTGTAACCATGAACAGGACGGCCAGCAGAAAGCCTGGAATGAAACCGGCCAGATAGAGTTCCGGAACAGACGTATCTGTCAGCAGGCCATACAGAATGAGGTTGATGGAAGGCGGGATGAGAATGCCCAATGTGCCACCGGCAGCAATCGTGCCAAGGAACAATGGTTCATTGTATTTCCGCTCATGAATCTGTGGCACAGCAATGGTGCCGATGGTAGCAGCAGTTGCGACGGAAGAGCCGGAGGTTGCTGCAAAGAGGGCGCTTGATCCGATGTTGGAATGCATCAGGCCACCGGGCAACCAGCCAAGCCATTTGACCATGCCGTCATACATGCGCTCGGTAATGCCGGCCCGCAGCAGAATTTCGCCCAGCAGCACGAACATGGGAATGGCTACCAGCAAAAAGTCGGTTCCGGTCTGCCACACCATGTCACCCAATGCGCGGTGCAGTGGCATGGGGCTTTCCAGATATTGCAGTGTCAGGCCGAGCCAGCCAAGTGAGGCTGCAATGGGGACCGCCAGAGCAATCAGGGCGACGAGTATGAGAAGGGTCTTGAGAAGCATTACTTCATCTCCTCTTCAATTTGCTCGTCGATAGATTTCATACCGATCAACTGGTCTGTCCGGTCCGCATTGCCGGTTAGCAACGCCTTGACGGCAGCAACAAATAAAAGGGCTCCACAGCAGACAAAGAACAGCCAGCCAAAAATCCACGGAATTTGTGGAATGGCAAGCGGTGTGCGCAGCGGTGTTATGGAGCGCGAGCCGTGGGTGAGCGTGTCAGCCACCAATCCCCAGCTTGTCCAGGCAATGACAGCGCCAAAGCCGACCAGCAGAAACAGGCCGATCAGACTGGCCGCAATTTTCAAGGGAAAGGGGAAAAGATTGTAGAGCGCATCAACGCGAATATGGGCGCGCTCGAATAGTGCATAGGCAAGGGCAAGGCTGGTGGCGATGCCGAAAGCGTAGCCGGATACTTCGTCGGCTCCACCCAGGCTGATGTTGAACCACTTTCGCAGGATCACTTCCAGCGTGACCAGCAGGGCGGAGAGAATGATGAGGCTTCCGCCGATCCAGGCCAGGACCTGACTTGTTTTGCGTGCTGATTGAAGAAGTCGATCCATGATCTTTGTCATTCTCGAAATTTGAGGAGCAGATGTAGATAGCCGCCGGACAGTCAGTTTTCGTAACTTTCTGTCACTTTCTATCCGGCGGCTGATTTTAAAGAGGCTTACTTGGCCGTTGCTGTCAGGCCGAGGATCGGACCTACAGTTTCGTTCCAGGTTGCGGCACATTCTGCGCCACAACGCTCTGCCCATCGTGCAAGCACAACGTCTGTAGCAACGCTATCACGCATGGCCAGATCGGCTTCTGAAGGTTCTACCAGCTTCATGGAGCCCGGCTCACCAATGTCGCATGCGCCGCCAGTGATGCAGGAAATCGCGATTTCGTCTTCCGTGGCGGTTTCGGCCCACATTTCATCATTGAGCTTGGCCATTTCAGCGGTCAGCATGTCCTGCTGCGCCGGTGTCATGGTGTTCCATTTGTCCATGTTCATGGCACCAAATGCGAGGCCCCAACCAACGCGCAACGTGTAGGCATGGGTTGCGACCTGATGCCAGTTGGCCTTGTAAGCCGACATGGTGCCTGTGATGGCACAATCAACGACACCTTTTTCCAATGCTGGAATAACTTCAGCAAAAGATACGGTTACGGACGTGCCGCCAACGCCTTCGACAAAGTCACCCAATGTTGTGGCGTAAACGCGGATTTTCTTGCCCTTCAGATCCGCCATGCTGTTGACTTCGGCATTGCACCACAAGGTCTGGCTGGGGAACGGATAGAGCATCATCAGCTTGGCGTTGTAGATTTCCGCGAAGGATTTTTCCAGTACGGGGAAATAGGCTTCTGCCACCTTACGCTCGGTCTCGATGTCCTGGGTCAGAGTTGACAGATCAGCGCCTTCAAAAATCGGGTTTTCAGCAGCAACGTAGCCGGGCAGGCCAAAGGCAAAATCGAACACGCCGTTTTTGACCAGACGCATGATTTCAAAGCCTTTCAGGCCCAGCTCGGTCTGTGGCTTGATGTCTCCAAGAATCTGCCCACCGGTTGCTTCTGCAATCCGGTCATTCCAGAACGGGCCTTCATGTTTCACATAATTGGTGAGATTGCCCCAGGTGCCGACAGCCTTGATCGTTGCTGGTTTGTCAGCTGCCATTGCCTGGCCGGTTGCTGCCATAAGCAGGGCGGTTGTCAGACTTATCAATGTACGTTTCATTCGTTTCTCCATTGTGTGAAAAGGTTCAGATGATTGGTATTTCGGCGGCTTCATCGATATCTGTGATGAGCATTTTGCCGGGGGTGTGGGTTATGCAATGCGGTAGTTTGGCGCGCATGATTGCGTTTTGCGGGGTCACGCCACAGGCCCAGAACACGGGCACTGTATCTTCAAGGGCAGGGGGTTGATCGCCCCAATCGGGCTGGTTCAAATCGTCAATGCCGATCTCTGCTGGATCACCGATATGAACCGGGCTGCCATGCGCCCAGGGATAGCGGGATGAAATCTCAATCGCTTCTTCGACGCGATTGGCTGGCATGGCACGCATGGAAACAACTGTGCCACCACCAAATGCGCCCGCATCAACCGTTTGCAAAGACGTGCGGTACATCGGCACGGTTTTGTTGTCCTCGATATGCCAAAGGGCGATGCCTGCATTCAGAAGGGCATTTTCAAACGTGAAGGAGCAGCCCAACGCAAAAGCGACCAGATCACCGGTCCACAGATCGTTGATGCTGGATTGCGATCCTGTCATTTCGCCATTGCGATAGATATTGTAGCCCGGAACATCGGTGCGCACATCAATCGCCCGTCCCAATGTGTGCAACATTGGATCGCCGGTTTCAGAGACACCGACCAGCGGGCAGGGCTTTGGATTGCGCTGACAGAAGCGCATGAAGTCGAGCGCAAATTCCTGTGGCAGTATGGCGAGATTGGCCTGCAACTTGCCGGGCGCAAGGCCTGCAGTATGGCCAGTATATTGATTGGCGCGAATGGCTTCACGGACTGCCTCAACACTGTGAGAGCGCAGTTCCGTGTAGTTTGATGCCGTCGCGTTGACCATAGTTCCCAACCTTGCATGTCTTGTGCTGGTTAGGCTGGGTCAATTATTTGATCAGGTCAAATCGTGTTTTCTTTGCGGAATTGATCAGCTTTTTTGATCATCTGTCATCCCCCATTGGCCACTTCTTTTGCGATATTCGCGGCGCGCGCCAACAAAAACGACTGTGGGTCACCAAGGTAAGATGCTGTGAAGTGTAGTGCTTTCGGTTTCCAGCCCGGATCAAATTCGCGGACATTTCCCGCTGCAAGTTCTGGTACTGCCAGACTTTCCGGCAAGGCGGCGACACCCAGACCGGACGCAACCATGCGAAAACAGGCTGACAGGGATGAAGATGGAAAGAGAGAAATGCCTGGCCCGTAGCGGTTGAATAATTCGGACTTCAATTCCCGATGCGGGCGGGTGTTACGGGCATACGTTACCACTGGATTTGAGAGAAACAGCTGTGCCGGGTCATCGTCGAGCACAGCCTCTGCAGCGCAGTACCAGTTCAGCGTGATGTCGGGCAGGTCTATATTATCAACTGTGAATTCAGAGACCGGACCAAGCAGGATGGCAAGGTCCAGAGCCCGCGTCAGCAGCGCTTCGCGCAAATTGGAGGAGATGTCGACAGAGATATCAATGGCCAGATTGGGAAACTCCTTTCGGAGCCTGGAGACAAATTCAGGGAGCCACGATTGAACAATTGTTTCTGAAACGCCAATGCGTAAATGCAGATCAATACCAGCCGGGTCGACAATATCCCGCTCAATCAAATCACTGAGCTGAACATATTGTTCAGCATATTTAACAAGAGACTCGCCACGCTTGGTCAGCGTCATGGCGCCCTTGCTGCGGTCAAATAGATCGACGCCCAGACATTGTTCCAGATTCTGGACGCGTGCTGTGACAGCGGGTTGCGACAAATGCATGTGTTCGGACGCACGCCGCACGCCGCCAAAACGCACCACCATCAGAAAGGTTTTCAATTGTTCAAAGTTAAGCCGCAAGATGGATCCAGTGTTCTATAATTTCTGCCCACCGCGCCACACGGATTTGATTTCGAGCGTTGGGTCAAGATGGACCATATCCGCTGCCGCTCCGGCTTTAAGGTGTCCAAGGCTGTCATCGGCGCCCAGACACATGGCCGGATAAAGGGAAGCCATGCGCAGTGCCTCATCTAAGGCAACGCCAACAGTCGTGACCATGAAGCGAATGGCAGTTATCATATCCAGATCTGCACCGGCCAATGTGCCGTCTTCCAGCACAAGCTTTCCGCCATCGCGGCGGATTGTGCGTCCGTTCAGGGTGAAGGATTGTTGATCGGTGCCGATGGTGGACATGGCGTCGGTCACCAGGAAGATCCGGCCCGGTCCGCGTTTGGCGGCAAGCGCCGTTGCAATGGCTGCGGGATGCACGTGAATGCCATCGGCAATGAGCCCGGCAAACAGGTTTTCCGTTTGAAGCGCCGCGCCCACCAGTCCAGGTTCCCGGTGGCCGAGCGGGCTCATGGCATTAAAAAGATGCGTTACGGCCCCGGCGCCAGCAATGGCAGCAGCGGTTGCAGTTTCAAAACTGACATCAGAATGGCCGAGGCTGACAAGAATGCCGGCTGCTTTCAGTGTCGCGATTTGTGCATTGGTGACTGATTCCGGTGCGATTGTGGTCATCAGAAAGGGCAGGGATTGTCTGGCCAGTTTGATTTGTCCAAGATCATCTTCACTCATTGGCCTGATCAGCCTGGGGTCGTGAGCGCCCTTGCGTCCAACCGATAAATGTGGCCCTTCCAGATGTAACCCCAGAAACCCGGGTAGTGCTGCATTGGTTGCCGCAATACCGGCTTTAATGGCGGCGTCCCCTATTTCGGGAGTGTCCGTAATCAGAGTCGGCAAAAGGGATGTGGTGCCAAAAGGTGCGTGAGCTGCGCAAATGGTCCTGATGGCGTCAAGATCGGGCTGGTCATTAAACAGAACACCGCCGCCGCCATTCACCTGTAGATCGACAAAACCCGGCGCAAGCAGGCCACCGGCCAGAATATGCTGGGTGCAATCAGGTGGGATTTTGTCTTCTGATACAATGCCAAGAACAGCCCCTGTCTGTACCAGAAGCACAGCATTTTCATGGCGCTGTTCGCCATCAAATATGGTGGCTCCTGAATAGGCGTCGATCTGGCTCATGGGTTTGTTTCCTGCTCCGGCCAGGAGGTTATGTCGTATGTCTGGTTGGCGCGTTGCTAAAGTGTTGGACCGCCAAAGCTGCCGCCCCGCTGACCGCATCTGCAAGTGGGGGCTGAACCCGCTCGCGATTGGTTGCGCTAAGATATGGCACATATTTTGGACCAAGACCGCCCAGCATGCAAAAAGGTTCTCCGGTCTGAAGGTCCATTGCCTGCAAAACGTCTTCAATCATCTGGACTGCATCACCAATAATGGAAGCAGCAGTGGCATCACCCTGTTCGGCAAATTCAAAGATATCGCGCGCAAATGCGCCGAAATCGGCCGGGCTTGCTGATTTTGCAAATGTGACCAGCTTTTGCGGATCATTTTTGAAATTGGCCATGGTTGTGCGCGTCAATGGCGATTGTGGCCTGATGCGATCATGGGCCAGCAACGACGCTTCGAGTCTTGCGCGGCCAAGCTGTGCGCCACTGGCGTGGTCGCTGAGCGTAAAACCCCACCCGCCGCGCGGCGTAAATGTTCCAGCCTTGCGTTGCACGAATATGGATCCGGTGCCGATGATGGCCGCTGCGCCGTTCTGCGAGCCTATAGCACCCTGCAACGCGATTGCAGCGTCGTTGACGATCCGCACATCACCAAAGGGCAGCAACTCAGACAATTGAGCCGCAGCGGTATCGATATTGGCCCCGGCCAAACCAAGATAGGCCGAAAGATCTTTTATAGTGTCCGTTGGAAGGCCCGCGGCTTCCATGGCTGACTGTGTCGCAAGGATGATGTTGTCGCGCGCGCCTTTAAGGTCAGACGCGATGTTGGCTGATCCTGCGGTGCCTGACCCAAGAGGTGTGCCAGCCGCGTCACAGACAAGCGCGCGGCATCCGGTTCCGCCGCCGTCAATTCCCAGAAAATACGTCACAAAATTCTCCCGCCGGGAACACCTAGCCCCCAACATGTCTCACATTTTGTCAGGCGTCCAGAAGTGTCTCTGCCCGCTCCAGAATTCTGTTCTGATCAAGGCTGATGTCAGGCGACAATGTCTGCAGAATGGCGGTGAGCTTGTCACGCCTGTCATCAGAGGATTGCTGAATTTCAGCAAAGCGCTTTGCCAGCGGATCGTTGATATCCGCGCCAGCTGCACTGCGTTGATGAATGAAAACCAGCCAATAGGCGATTGCATCAGAAGCACGCGGTGAAGTCGCGCCTTTGCTGTGCCGGTCGGCAATCGTGGACAGGATTCGAACTGGCAGTTTCTGACTGCCATCACCGGCGATCTGTGCCAATTCATGCTTCAAAGCCGGGTTGGCAAAACGCTCAATCAATTCTTTGCAATAGTCAGCAGCATCCGATTGCATGGCTGCGGGCAGTGTGGCAGTTGCCTCCAGCATCAACTCTCCAACAGCTTCGCGCAACACCGTGTCGGCAATCGCCTCATGAACATAGGTATGGCCGGTGTAAAGCCCGGCATAGGCGAGGAATGAATGGGCTCCGTTCAGCAACCGCAGCTTTCTTTGTTCGAAAGGGGAAACATCATCCACAAACTGCGCACCAGCCTGATCCCAGGCGGGTCGTTCCGCTGCGAAATTATCTTCAATGATCCATTCTGAAAACAGCTCGGTTGCGACCGGTGATGCATCTGCCCAGCCGGTTTTTTGATGAACCTCCTGGCGCAGTGAATCCGTGGTTGCAGGCGTAATACGGTCGACCATGGTACCGGGGAAAGTGACTGATTTTTTCAGCCAATCTGCAAGGCCAAGCCAACCTGCAAGGCCACGACTGGCTTCCTGATCGAATTCCTGCACCAGCTTTTTCAAAGTCGCGCCATTGTCGGACAGATTATCACAGCTGATGATTGTTATCGGATCTGCATTTTGCTGCTGGCGTTTTTGTAGTCCAAAGGCCAGAAAGCAAATCGCCGTGCGGGGCTGGCCGTCGGACAGTTCAGCCGCAATATCAGGATTGCTGGTGTTGAGATGGCCTGTTGTGGCGTCTATGTGGTAGCCCTTTTCGGTCACTGTCAGACTGACAATTGCTGTTGCCGGATCAGCAATCAGATCAATGACAGCTTGCGGGTTCTCAGGGCCGACCAGAATTTTGTCGATGACGGAAATGCGTTGATAATCTGTGTCAGCAACACTGTTAATGACCAGCGTATAATCACAGTCCTGCGGCGCAAGGCTGTCTCTTGCAGTGCCGCTTTTCAAGGAAACACCTGTAATTCGCCAGGTCTCACTCCCGTGTGCGTTGGCGTAGTGCGTATACCAGGCTTGATGGGCACGAAAAAAGTTACCGGGGCCGAGATGCAGAATACGCTTCATGTCATACACCTCTCAGACGGTAAGCATCGATCGCAAGATCGCGGGTCAGAAGCCGCGCGATTTCCAAAGCATCTGACTGGCCGAACAGGCCGCGAGAGATTTGCGTGCCCAGATGCGTGGCAACGCCGCGCCGCCACAAATCATGGCGTGCCGGGATCGACAAAAATGCCCGTGTGTCATCGTTGAACCCGGCCAGATTCCAATAGCCCGCAGTCTCGACCACGGTATCAAAATAACGTGCAATACCGTTCAGGCTGTCATGGAACCACCAGGGTGGTCCGAGGCGCAGGCATGGCCAGTGACCAGCCATCGGAGCCAGTTCGCGGGCATTGGTGGTCTCGTCCAGCGTGAACAGAATTATGGTCAGATCGGGATTGTTGCCAACCTTGTTGAGCAGGGGCGCCAGGCCGCGCACCCAATCGACGGCGATTGGAATATCGGCACCCATATCATTTCCGAAGCGCTTGAACAGGGCTCGATTTGTCGAGCGGTAGCTGCCAGCATGAATCTGCATGACAAGGCCATCATCAATCGACATTTGCGCCATTTCGATCAGCATACGGCCGTAAAACAGCGTAGATTCGGCGTGATCCAGTGGCGTGTTCAGGGCTTTTTTCAGCAAGGCCTGCATGTCTGAATCAGATATTTGTTCTGTGTAGATTTCGGTGATGGCGTGATCGGTGGCAGTTGCCCCGGCTGCTTTGAAGGCTGCTCTGCATTGGCGCAATGCGCTCAGGTAGTTTTTGAAGGACGCTGTATCTTCACCCGTCATTTCAGCCAATTGGTGCATGTGGGGGATAAAGTCCGGCGAGGCCGGGTTGAGAACTGTATCGGGGCGGAAAGTCGGAATGATACGGCCCTGCCAGTCACTGTTTTGGATGGCCGCGTGGTGGGTAAGCGTATCCAGTGCACCATCGGTGGTGGCCAGAACCTCCAGTCCAAAGCTTTCGAACAAGGCTCTTGGTCGGAATTCCGGCGTTTTCAGTTTTGCATTGATCAGATCGTAATAGTGATCTGCGGTTTTGGGCGTCAGTGGTTCTGTCAGCCCAAACACATTGGCAAAGGTATGTTCGAGCCACTGTCGGCTGGGTGTGCCAAGAAAACGGTTCCAGTGTTCCGCAAAGATCTTGAAAATCTTCCTTGGATCGCGCTCTTCTGGAGGTGTTCCTAACCCAAGGCTTTCAAGCGGAACGCCCTGACTGTAAAGCATGCGAAACACGTAATGATCTGGAATGATCAGCAATTCAGCCGGATCACTGAATGCCGTGTTTTTGGCAAACCAGGACGGGTCGCAATGGCCATGCGGAGATACAATCGGGATGTCACGAATGTGTTGGTAGATGGTGTCAGCGTGAGCCGGTAAATGGATCGTGCCCATGGGTGCGTTCGTCATAAAAGGATCCGTGTTGCGGTGTCTTGTTCAAAATAGTCGGCATGTGTCTGCCCCAGCGCTGACAGCGTGTCGAGCACTGAATTCAAATGCTGTCTGGTCAAGCTGATTGCCGTGTCTCTGTCTTGTTCAAGAATAGCGGTGAGCATGTTCTGATGTTCCTGAAGCAGGCTTTTCTGATGGGATTTGCTGCGCTGTGCCAGCACCCGAAGCCGGTCGAGCAGAAATTTTTCCCGTTTCAGTACATCGGCGACGCGGGGATAGTCGGTGGCCCGTGCAAGGGTCAGATGGAAGGCATCATCGAGATGGCGGAATTCCTGATTATCGCGGCGCTTGATCGCCTTTTTCTGGCGCTTCAGATTTTCGTGGAGGCTGGCTTTAAACGCGTCTGACAGACCTGTTTCACAAAGCCGGTCGACAACGGCCACTTCCAGCGCCTCCCGCAGGAAACGCGCTTCCTGTATCTTGCTTTTGTTGAGCCTTGTTACAAAGTTGCCCCGGCTTGGCTTTGTCATCACCAATTGGGCTTCACGCAATTTCTGCAATGCCTCGCGGACTGGTGTGCGGCTAGCCCCGAATTTGGTCGCAATATCCGCTTCTGAAAGGGCCTGTCCCGGCGCCAGTTCCATTGTCAGGATCATGGCTTGCAGAACATTGAAAATCTGATTTCCGGCGGGTTGTGCTGGATCGATCTCAGGGAAGCGGTTGTCCGGTTGCTGCGCGTTTGGTGGCTGTTCAACCGGTGTAACTTCAGATTGCTGCGCCATGATTGGCTCCTCTTGTGTTCAGCCAGTATACCGGTATACAAAGATTGCACAACCGGTCTGCGGGTTGCCTGCTCTGCTCTGAAACAGCGAGTTTTCTGGTAACGAGCTATTCTTGATGGAGGGTTTGCAATGAATTTGGCCATGATAGGTCTGGGCATGGTGGCCGCGACGCATCTGAATGCGATCAAAGCAAATACCAAGGGTTTGACCCTACGCGGTGTTTGCAGTCGCGATGCTGGAAAGGCCGCAGCTTTCATTGAAACGCATATGCCAGACGCTGCTGACCCGGTGCGCATTTACAACTCTGTTGATGAGATCGCCGAGGATGCAGCGATTGATTTTGTAATTGTGGCGACACCGCCAAATGCAAGGGCGGATATCATTGGCAAGCTGGTTGTTGCTGGCAAACATATCCTGCTGGAAAAGCCTATCGAGCGGGACTGGAAAGCTGCCAGTGCGATTGTTGAGCAGTGTGAAGCTGCCGGTGTAACTCTTGGCATTGTGTTTCAGCATCGGGCGCGTGACGTGTCGCAGAAGCTGCGGGCGCTTCTAGGTTCAGGTGAAACCGGACCGATCCGAGTTGCCGAAATTGCAGTGCCCTGGTGGCGCGCGCAATCCTATTATGATGAGCCGGGGCGAGGGACCTATGGGCGCGATGGCGGTGGCGTTCTGATTTCACAGGCTATCCACACGATGGATTTGGCCTTGTCCTTCACGGGTGCTGTAAAAAAAGTGCAGGCGATGGCACGTACCAGCGCGCTGCATAGTATGGAGGCGGAGGATTTTGTCACCGCCGGGCTAGATTTTGAAAGCGGGGCTATCGGGTCATTGACCGCGAGCACTGCGTCTTATCCCGGATCGGCGGAATCCATTACTCTGCATTGTGAACATGTGTCTGTTTGCCTGAAATCTGGAAAGTTGGAATTGCATTGGCAGGATGGCCGCACAGAGACAATTGGCGAAGATATGGCCAGTGGCGGCGGTGCGGACCCAATGGCGTTTACGCATGATTGGCATCAGGCCGTGATTGAAGATTTTGCGGACGCGATCCGCTCTGGCACACCGCCGATAGCGCCTGGACGCGAGGCGCTTGCGGTTCACCGCCTTATTGATGCGCTTGCTCTGTCATCGCGCACAGAGAGGGCTGTAACTCTTTCCGAACTGGATGAAACTCATGACTGATCCCATTCGATTTGCGGCCATCGGGCTGGATCATCGGCACATTTACGGCATGGTGCAGAACATGCTGGATGTTGGCTGTGAATTTGCTGGCTGGTGGACTGATGGCGAACCACCGACCCTGCAGGGTTTCACCAAGCGCTTTCCAGACGCAAAACGTTTTTCTGACCGCTCTGGGCTGTTGGATGATCCATCGATTGACCTGTTCCTAATTGCAGCGGTTCCGGCAGATCGCGCGGCACTGGCTGTTGAAGCAATGCGCCACGGCAAGGATGTGATGCTCGACAAACCAGGCTGCATCAGTCTGGATCAACTTGCTGATATCAAAGCTGCTGTGGCTGAGACAGGGCGAATCTGGTCTGTGGATTTTTCAGAACGATTCGAGGTTGCCAGCGTCACCAAGGCTGCAGAACTGGTACAGGCCGGAGCCATTGGCCGGGTTGTGCAGACGGTTGGGTTGGGGCCGCACAGGCTCAACCGGCCGACACGGCCAGAGTGGTTTTTTCAGCGTGAGAAATATGGCGGTATTTTGTGCGATATCGCTTCGCATCAGATTGACCAGTTTTTGTATTTTACCGGCTCGGACGATGCAGAAGTAACGCTTGCTTCTGCGGCCAACTACGCAAACCCGGATGATCCGGGTCTTCAGGACTTTGGCGAGATTGCGCTGCGCAGCGCCAATGGTCATGGCTATATTCGAGTGGACTGGTTCACGCCCGATGCGCTGCCGAATTGGGGGGATGGGCGGCTGACCCTTCTTGGAACCAAGGGTTACATTGAATTGCGCAAATATGTCGATGTTGCGCGCGATGACGGGATTGACCATCTCTATCTGGTGAATGGAAGCCGATGCGAGAAAATCGACTGTTCCGATGCGGGTTATCCCTATTTCCAGAACCTTGCCAACGACATTCGTGACCGGACTGAAACCGCCATGCCACAGGCCCATGCCTTCAAGGTTATGGAACTGGCTTTGAAGGCTCAATTGATGGCTGATACCGCGCTGCCCTTCGCAGCATCAGATTCCCGAAAATAAGAGAGAAGGCAAGACTATGCTGCAAACCTGGCGCTGGTTTGGTCCTGTGGACCCAATTTCCATTGATGATCTGCTTCAAGTCGGTGTCGAGGGCGTTGTAACGGCTCTCTATCATCTGACGCCTGGAATGGTTTGGCCGATTGCCGAGATCGAGAAGAGACAGACCGCCATTGCGACGCGGCGCAACAAAGAGCCTTCCGGTTTGCTGTGGGAAGTGGTGGAGAGCCTTCCGGTGTCTGAATCCATCAAGACACAAACCGGCGACTACAAAAACCATATTGAAAACTATCGCCAGTCGATGCGCAATCTGGCCGCCTGTGGGATGCAAACGATCTGTTATAATTTCATGCCGATCCTCGATTGGACCCGCACAGATTTGCGTGCACCAATGCCTCATGGTGGTACGGCGATGCGCTTCGATCTTCTGGAATTTGCGGCGTTTGAACTGTTCATTCTGGAGCGTGCGGGCGCTGCCGAAGACTATCCCGCAGAATTTGTAGCGCGCGCAGCCCAATTGTTCAAAACCATGGATGATGGTCAGAAAACCGCTTTGCAGAATAATATTGTGGCCGGTTTGCCAGGGGCCAATGACAATTGGACCTTGGACGATATCCGCGCCTTGCTGCAAACCTATCAGGGGATTTCAGCGGATCAATTGCGCAATAATCTGACAGATTTTTTGGCCGAGGTGGTGCCGCTGGCCGAAGAGCTTGGTTTGCGTCTTTGTTGCCATGCCGATGATCCGCCGTTTTCTCTGCTGGGCCTTCCACGTATCATGTCAATCGAGGCAGATTACGCGCATGTGATGTCGACTGTGGATAGTCCCTCCAATGGCATTACCTTTTGCACCGGGTCGCTGGGTGTCACTGAGGGTTTCGATGGCGCCGGGTTTATTGAGCGGCTTGGCAGCCACATTCATTTTGTCCATTTGCGCAATACAAGACGGACAGGCCCGGGTGTTACCGGACGCAGCAGCTTTTACGAAGCGGCCCATCTTGAAGGCAATACAGATATGGTATCGGTGGTGAAGGCGTTGATGCGTGAGCAGGAGGCCCGCAAGGCCGCAGGTCGGGCTGATTGGCAAATTCCTATGCGTCCAGATCACGGGCAGGAGATTCTGCATGATATCGGTGCTGGTGGGATGCCGGGCTATCCGCTGCTGGGGCGGATGCGCGGTCTGGCTGAATTGCGGGGTATCATGGCGGCCTGCGTGTCGCCTGAAAAATAACCAACCATCAAATACTGCCTAAATCATTGGCAAAACGGATGAGGCTTGCGCTTGTCCGTTTTGCGTAAAAAATCTCTATTTATTTGATATATATAGTGAAAATTCAATTTTTCTAAAATGGCATAGTTCCTGCAAAACCAAATGCGTGCAGCGCGTCTAGGGTTCCGGTGCGGTTGATTGATTCAGCCGGACGCAGGTCCGAGAGACGCAAGCCGGGCAAAACAGCCTGGTAACACGGCGGGACAAAAACCCGGGAGAATACTGCACAGGTTTGCGCGCGCAAACTTCCTCCCGGTCTGTGCGCCCAAACTCCTTACAAATCGGCTTGATGGCCGAACACGAAACAGGAGATGCGCATGACCAACTTGAAGACATTTGCCAAAGCCAGGATATTTGCCAAAGCATTGTGTGTGGCTGGCCTTTTGACGGTGCCAACCGGCATGACCAATGCTGTGGCAGAGGAAAAATCTGAATTCAGCGTTTGCTGGTCCATCTATGTTGGCTGGATGCCCTGGGGCTATCTGGCGGATTCCGGCATTATGAAAAAATGGGCTGACAAGTACGAAATCAGCGTCGATATCGTCCAGATCAACGATTATGTGGAATCCATCAACCAGTATACTGCAGGACAATTTGACGGCTGCTCCATGACAAATATGGATGCGCTGTCCATTCCCGCCGGTGGCGGTGTAGACACTACGGCGTTGATCGTGGGCGACTTTTCCAATGGCAATGACGGCATCATATTGAAAGATGCCACCGATCTTGCTGCCATCAAGGGCCAGAGCGTCAATTTGGTGGAACTGTCGGTATCGCATTATCTGCTGGCTCGTGCGCTCGACACTGTGGGTCTTTCAGAGCGGGACCTGACAGTGGTCAACACCTCTGATGCTGACATGATTGCCGCCTATGCCACGGATGATGTGACAGCCGTTGTGACATGGAACCCGCTTCTGTCTGAAATTGAAGCGCAGGCCAATGCCACCAAGGTTTTTGACAGTGCAGGAATTTCTGGTGAAATCATCGATATCATGATGGTGAGCACTGAAACGCTGGCCGACAATCCCGCGTTCGGCAAGGCTTTGACCGGCGCCTGGTATGAAGTCATGGCTTTGATTGCATCCGACAGTGAGGAAGGCAAAGCTGCTCGCGAGGCCATGGCTGTTGCGTCCGGAACCGATCTGGCCGGATATGATGCGCAATTGGCCACCACCGAAATGTTCTATGCGCCAGCAGACGCGGTGACTTTTACCCAATCTGCCGAGTTGCCCGACACCATGAAGTTCGTAGCTGAGTTCCTGTTCGACAAGGGCATCCTTGGCGAAGGCGCGCCGAGTGCTGAGTTTGTTGGTGTGGCCTTTCCCGACGGATCGGTCTTCGGTGATGCGGATAATGTGAAGCTGCGCTTTGACACCAGCTACATGCAAATGGCTGCTGATGGCGCGCTGTAAACTGTAATCGCAACAAATCCTGCCCCGTTTTTGGGGCAGGAAAAACGCGGATTTGCCATGCGCATTATCAACCGAAAACTGCAACGACGGGAAAAGCTGTTTATGGGCGCAACGCCCTTTATAGCGGTGCTGCTCCTGTATGTTGTTGCCAGCCATATCAGGCGTTTGGACAATCCGGCTGACAAGCTTTTACCGTCGCTGGAAACCATGGGTGCCAGCTTCTGGCGCATGGCATTTGTTGCAGACAAACGGTCCGGTGATTTGCTGTTGTGGACGGATACTTTTGACAGTCTGATGCGGCTTGGTGTCGGCATGGGTATTGCGACTGTAACTGCACTCGTGGTTGGCATTGCTATTGGCTTCATCCCCCATGCAAGAAGCAGCCTGGCACCTTTTGTAGCCACCATTTCGCTGATACCACCAATCACCATTTTACCTATTCTTTTCATTGTCTTCGGGCTGGGTGAAGCCTCAAAAATCATGTTGATTGTTCTTGGCACGGCACCAGTGATGGTGCGCTCCATCGCGCAGGTGGTGATGGACATTCCAAGGGAAATGATCATCAAGGCGGAAACGCTGGGGGCAAGTGTCTGGCAAATGGTCTGGCGGCTGGTGTTGCCACAGACCTTGCCACGCCTGATCACCGCTATTCGTCTTGGCCTCGTGCCTGGCTGGATCTTTCTGATTTCAGCCGAGGCCATTGCCTCCACCGGTGGGCTTGGCTACCGCATTTTTCTGGTGCGGCGCTACCTGGCCATGGATGTGATCCTGCCCTACGTGTTTTGGATTACGCTGCTGGCCTTCATCATCGACCGGCTGTTGCTGCTGCTCTCAAAACGGGCCTTCCCCTGGCATCATCTTGGGGGCGAAAGCCTGTGAGCATCGATTCTGACAATTCCATGTCCGATACTTCCAAGGCCTGGACAGCTATTCCGAAAATCGAGTTGCGCGGCATCATGATGGATTATGATGACAACCGGGTTCTGGAACGACTGAGCCTTAGCGTCGATGCCGGATCATTCTGCACCATTGTTGGTGCATCTGGCTGCGGCAAGTCCACGTTTTTGCGATTGTTACTCAGTCAGGAAGTGCCGACCCATGGGCGCATTTTGCTGGATGGCGAGCCGCTGCCGCCAGAACCGACGCCGGATCGTGGCATCGTGTTTCAGCGCTATTCCGTATTTCCGCATCTCACTGTTGAAGAGAATCTCATTCTTGCGAGCGAGTTTGAAACGGGCGGCTTTACCGGGCGGTTGTTTGGGCAATCCAGGTTGGCCGCGCGCGAGGCGGTGGCCGAGACACTTGAGAAGATCGGTCTTGCTGCTGCAAAGGACCGGTTTCCAACGCAGCTCTCCGGCGGCATGCAACAGCGTCTTGCCATTGCTCAGGCCCTGTTAAAGCGCCCGAAAATTCTGCTGCTTGATGAACCTTTCGGGGCGCTCGATCCGGGCATTCGTGTGGATATGCACGATTTGCTTCTTGGGCTCTGGGCGGAAATGTCGATGACCATTTTCATGGTCACGCACGATATCTCGGAGGCCTTCAAACTGGGCACCCGCATGCTTGTGTTCGACAAGGTGCGCCACGACCCGGACAATCCCGAGGCCTATGGGGCCACGATTACTTACGATCTGCCACTCAACAAAAACACGACAGACAAAGCGCCGGAGCCAAGTGAGCTCTTTGCGTCGCAATTGCGTAATTAAGAGGAGACTACCCATGTTCGATCTATTCTCTACAGGCCCATCACGAGCCAGCAGGATTGGTGGCCATGTCGGCCGGGTTGAGCCGCGCCATCAGCACCACCCGGATTTTGACAAGCTGCAAATGCGTGGCTGGAAGGCTGCAGAAAAGGAAGCTGAATTGCCTTCGGCCGCCTGGGAGAAAGAAAAACAATGGGCATTGCGTATGGGGCTGACGGGTGCGGATTGCCTGGAAGACAAATCCATTCCCACCTTTGCGCGCGGTGAACTGCCGCATTATGCGGGCATCAATACATTCCTGAAGGCGCCTTACATTGAAGATGTCACCGCGGTGGGGGCTTATGACGCGGCTGTCATTGGCGTTCCATTTGATGGTGGTACGACCTACCGTCCCGGCACTCGGTTCGGTCCGCAGGCCCTTCGCAAAATTTCGGCGCTCTATACACCTTACAATTACGAGATGGGCGTTGATCTGCGTGAGCAGATGACGTTGTGCGATGTGGGTGATGTCTTCACCATTCCTGCCAATATTGAAAAGACATTCGATCAGGTTACGCGGGCCGTCAGCCACGTGGCATCATCAGGCGCGCTGCCGATCATGATCGGGGGCGATCATTCCATTGGCTTTCCCTGTGTACGCGGCATTGCGCAATGTACCTCCAAGCGCATCGGCATCGTCCATTTTGATCGTCATATTGATATTCAGGAAAAGGATCTGGATGAACGGATGCACACCACGCCATGGTTCCATGCAACGGATCTGGTGAATGTGCCTGCGGTAAATCTGGTGCAGGTGGGCATTGGTGGCTGGCAAGTGCCGCGTGAAGGCGTCACGGAAGCACGCAAGCGCAACACCAATATTTTCACCATGCGCGATGTGGAAGAAATGGGCTTGGCTGAAACCGCAGCTCGGGCGCTGGAGTTGGCGTGGAAAGATGCAGATGCGGTCTATATCTCGTTTGATATCGACAGTGTGGATTGCGGTTTTGTGCCCGGCACAGGCTGGCCGGAACCGGGTGGCTTTTTGCCCCGCGAAGCGCTGGAGCTTGTTTCGCTGGTGGCGAAGGAGGGCATTTGCGGTCTGGAAGTGGTTGAGGTTTCTCCGCCCTATGATTGCTCTGACATAACGGCGCTGCTGGCAACGCGCGTGATTGTGGATGTGCTGGGTACGCTTGTCTCTCATGGTAAAATGGGATCGCATAAGCATATCATCGACAAGCCTGTCAGCATTCCTGCCGGACCAGATGTGGTGTGATATGAGCAAACATCATTCACATACGGACCACACGCACCATCACGATCACGCTCAGGATATGGGCGGGGTCGGGCACAATCATGCCCATGCAGACCATCTGCATTCCCATGTGCATGGCCAAAGCGATGCGGCTCATGCAGATCAATTGAAGGTTCTGTCGAGCAGTTTTGTGGAAGGCTTTCGCACCGCCGAAGACAAGACAAGCTATCTGCGCCTGTCGGGAATTCCGTTTCAGCGTTCTGGCGCAGATGGGCTGACGCTCAATCTGGTGGATGCGACGATCATTTCCAACTGGCAGATTGGGACAGCTTGTCCTGCCTTTGGTTCGCGGGAACTGGCTTATATGCCATTTCCAGGTCCCATGGTTGATGCACGGGAGACAATGAATTTTGTCTATGTGTCTTTGACCGAACGGGCCGACATCAACCTTTTAACACTGCTCTCCGAACGATCCGACATTATTGAAAAAGGACATCACCATCATGACCACTAAAAGATTTCTTTCCGCCACCACCCTGTCCACTGTGGCGGCCATTATTGCGCAACCTGCCTTGGCCCATAGTGGCCATCATGGAGAGTTTGGTGTGCTGTCCGCTCTGCAGCATATTGCCCAATCACCGTTTCATCTGCTGCTGGCCGGTCTTGCAGTTGGCTTTGCGCTGGTGCTGCTGTGGGTGGTTCGTCACTCTCGCTGCAAAGACGCAGCACATCTGCCGCAGAATAAACGCTAGAACTCTGCCAATCCAATCGTGCTCTGTCCGGGTGCCAAAGGCCTCGGGCAGGCCCATTCACCTTAAAGGCGCAAGCGGCGCGTAAAAAAGAATATCCGCAAAAGCCAGCATTTCAGCTGGTTTATCGGCCATTTCAGCTTCTGAAGAATGGTTTTTTCTCAGATGAACGATTTCTGAACGGGCGGTTCAGGGATGGTTCGGGCGCACTCTCCTAAACCTTATTCAACGTCAAGTAGCCGACGTTAATAACAACTTTAACTCTAGGAGAGAAACCATGAAACGCCTTACCCTTATCGCAACAGCAGTCGCACTCTTCACCAACTTTTCGGCCCCAGCACTGGCCAACGATGTTTTCATTAATCAGCTCGGCTTCGGCAATGCAGCCGGTGGTGGCCAGATTGGTGTTGGAAACCAGATCGGTGTTTTCCAGGACGGTATTTTCAACAACTCCATCACTGAACAGTTCGGCAATGGCAATGTTGCAGCAACCGGCCAGAGCGGCATCAACAACGCAGCTGACACAGTTCAGATCGGCAATGGCAATCAGGCTGGTGTTGGCCAGTTCGGTACCAACCACAATTCAGTTCTGACACAGGACGGCAATGGCAATATCGCAGCCGGTGTTCAGGTTGGAAACAACTGCAACGCAAATGTCGACCAGACCGGCAGCGGCAATGTCGCAGCCTTTGTTCAAGCCTGCCCATAAGCTTGGTAGCTCACTTGAAACAGTTTGATGTGCCGGGTTGTCAGACGACACCCGGCCATCCTGCATTCTAACAAAAGGACAATTCAATGACCCGTTTTAGCAAACATATGGTGTCCGGCTCCGCCGCACTTCTGGCACTCAGCCTGACTGGCGTTGCATTGGCCGGAACCAACACAGACAATTCCTCCGATGATCCGATCAGTTGTGAAATCAAAGCTACAGAAAACCGTGGCATGATCACGCTTGAAACCATGATCCACAGTGATACATCCATTGATGGCCAGTATCGCTTCAAGGTCAAAAGCGCCGGGCGTTCCGGCAATACAAACATCTCGCAGGGCAGCAATTTTCATGCTGATGCGGGAGATTCCATACAGCTTGGCCGTATGATGCTGTCTTCCGGTTCTGTCTATGATGCCAGTCTGGACGTTACCGTCAGCGGTGTGACCTTCAGTTGCGCAGAGCGCATTGGCGGTGCCACCTGATCATGAGACTTATGACTTCCAACCTTCCAACTTAAGGGCTCCTGTCAAAGGGAGCCCTTTTTGTGGACGACAGTCGGTTTTGTGCCCAACAATCAGCCGGAAATTGCATATTAAAATGTGCTAGTCGATCAATTCGACCGGTCCTCCGGCTTTCTGCCATGCTGTGAAGCCTCCGGGAATATGTGCAACGTTTCTCAACCCTAATTCGTTGGCGATCTCGACCGCGAGGGTGGACCGTTCGCCGATGGCACAATAAAGCAAAACCCTGCTGTTTTTCGCCAGGCCAGCAAGAGGGCCGCTGGGCCTGCAATATTGATCAAAATGTCCGTATGGTGCGTGGATCGAGTTGGGGATCGAACCGTGGCGGCGACGTTCGCCTTCTTCCCGGATGTCCACGAGTTGACAATCAACCGATGGCCAGCCAGCAAGGATTTCAGCGACCTCCAGCACTGGTACGCGATGTTGCGCCGACATCATAAGGCCGAGCTTCAGGTTTTCGGGGACTGCCACGTCCATCATTGCCGGGTTGGCGAGGTTCAAATTATTCATGATCTCGGCATACTCTTCTGCCGAATTTACCTGGAGGCGCGGGTTGTTATGGCGCTCTTCGGCAATTGTGCTGACAGTGTCCCCTTTGTAGTCGTGGCCTGGATAGACCATCGTGTTCTCCGGCAGTTTCAGCAAACGCTCAAACAAGGAATGGTACTGCTCATAAGGATCGCCATTTTGAAAATCAGTACGGCCAGTGCCGCGGATCAGCAACGTGTCACCGGTGAACACGCGGTCATCCATCAGGAAACTGTAACTCTCGGACGTGTGCCCCGGGGTATGCAGCGCAGTAAGTGTAAGGCCCTCGATCGTTAATGGATCATTGTCTCGCACGCGCATGGAGACCACATCGGCAGGAGACTGCTCGCCCATTACGGTCGTGCAGCGGGTGGCATCGCGTAATTTGCCCATAGCGCTGACATGATCTGCATGGATGTGGGTATCGACTACCTTCACCAGCTTGAGGTCCAACTCTTCCAGCAGTTTCAGATAGCGACCGGTTTGCTCGAAAACCGGATCGATCAGTAACGCTTCGCCGCCAGACCGGCTGGCAAGCAGATACGTGTAGGTGCTTGATGTCTTGTCAAAGAGTTGTCTGAATAGCATTTCTCATCTCCCGAATGACCCGCGTTCGGTATCTTCAAACGCGGTGGTGCCCAGAGAAAGGGTATACACACGAAACCATTCCGGCAATTCTTGCCATAGCGACGCCGTAAAGCATATGGTCCTGACATTCGGGCAATCGACTCAAGGAGAGTCGGCCGCGACGGGTATGAATTTTAAAAAAAGGAGCACGGCAATGAGCTTGCGCATTAACGACATTGTTCCCGATCTGACAGTTGAAACAGACCTGGGCACCTTTGGCTTGCATGACTGGATTGGCGATAGCTGGGCGATTCTTTTTTCGCATCCCAAGGACTTTACGCCCGTCTGTACAACAGAGTTCGGGGCGGTCGCTCAATTGGCCGATGAATGGGCCAAACGTGACACCAAGGTAATCGGGGTTTCCGTAGATGGTGTCGAGGATCACAAGAAGTGGAAGGGCGACATTGAAACAGTCGGCGGCGCGACGGCCGGTTTTCCAATCATTGCAGATGACGGCCTGGCAGTTTCGAAGGCTTTCGACATGTTGCCAGCAGAAGCCTATATGCCTGATGGCCGCACGCCGAACGATAGCCAGACCGTACGGTCTGTCTTTATCATCGGACCGGACAAAAAGATGAAGTTGTCTATGACCTATCCAATGAATGTGGGTCGCAATTTTGCAGAAGTCCTGCGCGCTCTGGATGGCCTGCAAACGGCGGCCAGCAAAGGTGTGGCGACACCAGCAAACTGGAATGTCGGCGATGATGTGGTGATTCCTACTGCTGTTAACGATGCTGATGCCAAGGCTAAGTTTGGTGACTTCAAAACTGTACTTCCCTATCTGCGAATGACCAGCTTAAAAGGCTAAGTTTTCGCAATGTGTCGTTAAAAATGGGGCCCCTTCCGGTGGGCCCCATTCGGTTTGCGTAAAGCGAACGAGTGATGGTTTTGCACCTGCCATGTGTCCCAAAGGGTACTCATTCAAACTTTCGTTTGGGCTGCCTCTTTGCAGAAAAAACAAGTAACCCTACTGAACAAACCACGACCAGATAGATGAACGAAATCTGATATCCCCAGAGTGCGGTTGCAGCCCAATATCCAAACAACAACCCAATTCGCAAGACGCCGACACCGGCTGATATCGAAGCAAAAAAACTGCCAATCTGTTCGCTGCCAATTTCATTCATGGCTGATGTTTGCCAGGTGATCCGACTGAGGCCATTGCTGACACCCCAAATCACTGAGCTGAGATACAATACCGGTGCTGAGGGAACAAAGGCAGGCAGAAGACAAGAAGCTAAAAACGCAACCAGCATCAGAAAAATGACCCGCTCGCTGGCAGTCTCAATCCAGCTCTGGCTGCCAAGCAAACCAGCCGCAATAGCACCCACGGTGTAAAAAACACTTGTGAGTGCCAGAACTTCAATTGGATATTGCAGCACATCGACGACCACAATGGGCTTGATCACGTTGAGAAGCATCACGCAGATAAAGGGTATGCTGCCGCAATATGATAAAATCAGCAGTGTTGATGCGTAGTTTCCAGAAACAGTATCGTTGGTTTTGTCTCCGCGTTTCTCATTCGGCTTGTTGGTGTTCAATTTCACCAAAACGAGCAATCCAGAGACAAGCATGCCCATAGCGGCACACCCGATGATGAGTGGTAGTGACGCCAAATCCTGCTCAAACAGATATGCGGTCAGTCCGCCTGCTACAAAGGTGGAGACTTGTCCTTCGATTTCCAGAATGCCGTTGTAACGTCCAAACTGGCCCGTCGGTACAATCTCCCGGGTGATTGCAGAGCGCAGAACATAGTAGAAGAACAGGTAAATCTGTCCGAAGAAAAACACTCCGAGCATTAAAGCGACGTTGTCGGGGCGAAAAGCCAAAAAAGCCAGACACAAGGACATGAGAAACATGCTGGAAGCGAACAGAATCCCACGAGGATAGGAATCCACCAATGCGCCACTTTTTTTGCGCAGCACATACAGCACAATCATGGCCAATGCGCTGACTGCGATGAGTGAATTCGCGCCCTGTATTTTCACTATGAGCCAAGGCAGTGTGATCAAAAACACTCCCATCGAGACTGAGGACAGGAAGTTTACAAAAATGAAGTGGGCGATCATCCGCATTCGGGCAGCATAGAATGTTTTAATGATCGATTGGAAACCAGGTATTGTGCATCCCCGACTTTGCCTCTCATAAAATGCTCAATACCGTGGAGCGCTCGCTCGAGATCCCGCCATTGAAAACATCTGTCGTTCAATCTACGGTAGGTGGGTCGGGTAGGGAGGAAAAAATGCCGCCGCTATCATTTGGGCAATACATCAACTTTGTGGGAAAGATTGGCGTCGTCATTTCCTTATTGCTGATTGGACTCAGCGGAAATCTTTATCTTCGCGGTCATGACGTAAATGTTGAAGTTACATCAATAGGTGAGAGATCGACTGACGAAGGCACGATGTTCGCACCCGCGTTTAGAGTTGTAGATGGGAAATTTGCAGGAAAACGCTATCGGGTGCCCTATAACAGCTCAATGTTCGGGGGCGAACGAGGTGACGTAATTGATGGAAAATACGATCCTCTCACAAAACGCATATTGAGCAACCAATTCGCACTGATGGAGTTCGCAATGAGTTTTGTATTGTTAGGATTTGGATTGTCCGCGGGCTTTGTTCAGTGGGAGGAACTGGGCGATATTCACAGCAAGTCAAATGTTCTTGGAGGCAAATCAAGACCGCGGTGAGCAACATCTAATCATAGCGCGTCTTCCATTTTGCTCAAGAACTCAACCAGCGCCTGAGCCAATGTGCTGTCGACACCATTATCGTGACCAGTCCGATACAGATCATTTCACCCGTATTCAGCGTCTCAACGAACAAAGTCTTTCCCAGTACAACAACAATCGGGAAAAGCGCCGCCAGGAAAAGGATTGGCCACTCTTGCCAATCGAATTCATGTGCCGACCAATATGCCGTGGACCAATACGCTGCAAACGCTGCCGCAAGCATACCAATCAGCGGAAAAGCATCCGCGGCTATCAATCGGAACCAATTTTGATCCGATGCCGCCGCCAGCCCCGTGAAAAACAGCGCTGCACCCGAGACTTGAACGATGGTCGTGCGCAACGGTACCTGTTTCTGGTCTGCCCCATGGGGGGTGCGCATAAAGCCAAAAACCAAGGCAACAGCGCCCAAAATCAGTAACAAATCCCCAAGAATAGTTGCCTCGGCCCACCTGATGCGCCCGTATAACGGTGTGCATATGCCAGCTGATGCAAAAACAAATATCAGGAAGAATCCGCCATCAAGCTCTTGTTTGCGTAGCAGCCACGCCAAGGCTGGAACCAGGACGATGAACCACCCACCGATGAGGGCGACACTGACGGCATCAGTTTGCATAAGCCCGCCGATTATGAGTGCTGGTACCGCTCCCAACATTGCGATGCCCCAGACAAAGTTCGTTAAGTCTTGAAGCCATTGTCCCAAGCGGGATTGTACGCGGAAAGCGTAGAGCCCTGAGAGTATGAGGATCGTGCACGCTGTCATAAAAGCAATTCTGGAAGAGATGTGAACATCCGACAGGAGCTTGAGCAGGACCGGGCCACACACCCAGATTGATGCAGCAACCAAAATCGCAGAATTGCTTCTAATCATTCGTTTCAAAGTTTTGCCCCAACTTAGATTTCTTCGCCGATAGAATTTGAAATGGCTCTAACTGCATCATTTTAGGATTTGTCGATTGTTCCATCTACAAAATCTATTGTAAGGATAGTTTCATGGATGAAATGAAAGCCAATTGGGACGATCTGAGATTATTCGCTGCGGTCGCGCGCGGACACGGCTTGGCGAAGGCCAGCAAGGCTACCGGGAAAAGTGCGCCTACACTTTTGCGCCGCATGCTGGATCTGGAGAAATCCATGGGGCGCGAATTGTTTCGCAGACTCCCCAAGGGCTACGAGCTCACCGATCATGGCCAGGATTTATTCAGCAAGGTCATGGGGCTTGAGGGCGGAATATCCAATATCTGGAACAATCCCGTGCGGGGCAAAAGCACGCTGGTGAAAATCTCGGCTGGCACCTGGATGACCAAATTTCTTAGCGAACACATGAATGCCATTGTGGGGCCGGATGACAATATCGTGGTTCACCTCATATCCACCGAGGAAATACTCGACATAAACCGGCGGCAAGCTGTCATTGGCATCCGAAATAGACGTCCGCACCAAAGAGGACTTGCTGGCCGCAGAGTGGGGCGTGTTCGACATGCAGCTTATGCGATCAATGAAGATGTCAGCACCTGGGCGCGCTACACCGGCAATACGCCCTCAGCAATTTGGCTCAAAAAACATGCCAATGAAGACAAGTGTATCGAAATCACAAACCCCAGAAATGGACTTGATCTGGCACTTATCGGAGCGGCTCGCGTTGTGCTTCCGACATTTGTTGGTGATACGCAAAGCGGGCTCTTGAGGATTAGCGAAACCATTGAGGAACTGGATAGCGACCAGTGGCTTGTGGTGCATGATGATGACCGGTTTAGCCCCGAAATTCGCAGGATCGTAGATCGCATCTATGAAGTGCTGCGTGATCTGCATCGCAATCATTCGTAAGTGTGCCGATCAGGCAACGCATTAGAAAAATCTGCTTTGGATCCCGGCGCGATAGTAGTTCAGATTGTGTTTTTCATTGAAACTCATGACGTCCATGCGTAGGCAAGATGCCAGTTGCAGGAGGGCGGAGCATCCGCAAAAACTATATATCATGGCAAAATATCAGTCTTATGTGATCTGCACGAGCCCGCGAAGTGGGAGCACCTTGCTTTGCAAGCTCCTGGCTGCGACCGGTATATCGGGAAATCCGAATTCTTATTTCCACAATCCTTCCATAGAGGACTGGACGCGGAGTTTGGATTTAGCACCGGATCAAGGTACCCCTGAACGCGATGTGCTGAGAGCCGTATTCGATGCGGTTCGCGCACGGGGCACTGACCACACGGGAATCTTTGGCCTGCGTGTGCAAAGGAAAAGCTTTGATTTTCTCATTCAGAGAATGAACGTTTTGTATCCGGGGCTTGGCGATGATGCAGAGCGGTTTCAGGTCGCGTTTGGAAACACACTTTTCATTCATCTGACACGTAGCAACAAGCTTGAACAGGCAATCTCATTGGTCAAGGCAACCCAGACAGGGCTTTGGCATAAGGCACCTGATGGGACAGAACTGGAGCGCGCCTCTTCACCAAAAGAGCCGGTTTACGACGCAGATGAGATTGCACTTCATCTTGCGAATCTGACTGCCCTTGATGAAGATTGGAAGAATTGGTTCGCAAACGAGAAAATAGATCCGTTTCATATTAGCTATGACGCGCTTTCGGCCAATCCAGCAGGCGAGCTGGCCCGCATATTGGAAGCGTTGGAACTCGATCCAGCAGCCGCGAAAGGCATTAGCCCCGGCGTTGGCAAACTTGCGGATTCGACCAACCGAAATTGGCTAGCACGCTTTCTTGCTGAAAACGGAGACGATGCCGGACTTCAGACCTGACAAAGCAATTGACAAAACAGATCGGTACTTTTTGGGCCGGCCTTTTTGTATTAGCGTTGCCGAAGTCGACATTTGGAGATGATCATTGAATCGCAGACATCTATTGGTGGGGAGTGCTGCGTTTTGCTTTGCAAACTCAATAGGGTTCGCTGCGGGGAGAGTTGCAATGTCCAGCACATCACACTCTCTCATCGTACCGCCTGAGGAAGACCTCCATGAACGTACCTTCATGCAATGGCCAGTGAACCGTAAGGTTCACCCCGATTCTGAGTTTCTTGAGATTGTTCAGCAAACCATTGCTGATATTGCCAATTCAATTGTCGCGTTTGAGCCGGTGGTGATGCTGGCGGATGAGAGTGATCATCCACTGGCTCGCAAATATTTGTCTGGCAAAGTGGAGCTTTGGGATATTCCCACTGAGGATTTATGGTGCAGGGATTCCGGGCCGTTATTTGCCAGGCAGCCCAATGGCAAGCTCGCTGTCAGCCACATCCAATTCAATGGGTGGGGCGAAAAACAGATCCACAAGCGTGATGGGCGCATCGCGCAGCACGTGGCGGAACGTCTTGGCTTGCCACTGATTGCCAGTGGCCTGAAAGGCGAAGCTGGTGGGGTTGAGCATGACGGGCATGGCCTTTTGATGGCTCATGAAAGTTCCTGGGTGAACGAAAACCGCAATCCGGGGCTGTCACGAAGCCTGATCGAAACGCGATTGTTGGCCGCCTATGGCGCGGATCGCATGATCTGGTCACCCGGGGTTTGGGGCGAGGATATTACTGACTATCACATTGACAGTCTGGCCCGGTTTACGGGTCCGGGGCGTGTGCTGATAAATCTCCTGGATCATCCTGATATGAATGACCCGTTTCATCTGGCGGCTCTTGAGACTCATGACAATCTGGTAGCTGCGGGATTGGATGTGGCTATCATTCCTGAGCCTGAACGCAGACGGGTCAAGAGCATCGACTTTGTTGCCTCTTACGCCAATTATTACGTCTGCAATGGCGGCGTTATCGCTGCGCAATTTGGCGACAGGGAAACGGATCAAATGGCGGTCGATGCTTTGAAACGGTATTATCCTGACCGGGAAATCGTAACACTCAATGTGGATGCGTTGGGTGAAGTTGGTGGCGGCATTCATTGCGCAACACAACAGATGCCCGCTCTTTGAATTGGTTGTCGCGGCAGGCCGTTTTTGCGAAACTTCGTAGTTCCCATGTCACTGAACGCAATATGAATGACCGGTTCCAAAATGGTTCAGGCGACGCGGGGCATGGTGTCTTCATCGAAACGCAATCAAGCGGTTTTGAACCAGATAAAACCAAATTCTTTGAGGAAACAAACCCATGAAACACCTTACCCTAATCGTCACAGCAGTCGCACTCGTCACCAGCTTTTCCGCCCCAGCAATGGCGAATGGTATCAACATTGAACAACTCGGCTTCGGCAATGCAGCCGGTGGTGGCCAGGTTGGCGCCGGTAATTTGATCGGTGTGTTCCAGAATGGTGCATTCAACAACTCCGTCTCCGAACAATTCGGCAATGGAAATGTTGCAGTAACCGGCCAGGAAGGCTTCAACAACGCAGCTGAAACAGTTCAAATTGGCAATGGCAACCAGGCCGGTGTTGGCCAGTTCGGTAACAACCACAATTCAGTCCTGACACAGGACGGCAATGGCAACATCGCAGCCGGTGTTCAGGTTGGTAACAACTGCAATGCAAATGTCGGCCAGACCGGCAGTGGCAATGTCGCAGCCTTCGTTCAAGCCTGCCCATAAGCTGCAGTAGATTACTTGAAACAATTAGATGTGCCGGGAGATTTCTGATCCCCGGCCATCCTGCTTTCGGCAACTACTTTCTCTTCTAACAAAAGGAAAGTTCAATAACCCAATTTGGCCGATACATTACTTCCAGCTCCCCCAAACTTGCTGATTCAACCATCTTCATGCAAGATATTCGCACATAAGGAGACATTTCATGACCCTTTCGTGCTTTCCCCGAAATCTTGTTTTGGCCTGTATGGTGCTTGGCATCACCCTGTTAAACCCAGCT
>Ga0163216_100185_pt1 | contig 151426 bp, 150 predicted proteins | sample SynspAceP_FD_167610 | JGI IMG/M metagenome (GOLD analysis project Ga0163216, IMG submission 167610) | Saline lake microbial communities from Ace Lake in Antarctica - Synechococcus sp. Ace-P (Illumina Assembly) | ecosystem: Environmental > Aquatic > Non-marine Saline and Alkaline > Saline ... | reverse complement strand
CCAGACAAGAACCATTCAGGTTCACCGGAGAGAAGGATCGAGCCTCAGCAGACAGGCTATCGCCGAAGGCGATGAGTGACAAAGCAGAAAGTTGCCAGAGAAGAAAGCGTCGCCAAACATGACGGCAGCAACCGAGCACCGCACCACGGCTCGATTAAGTTCAACGCTACCGATCAGCGGGTGGCGACGAACGACTCTCAACATCCGAATCGCCCGACTTCGCCGCTCCGTTGCATCGGATGGTTCTCTGCTTGCCCCGCCAGATCGGTCGCCCCGACGCTTCGAGCCTAGCCTGTGCGTCTCGCATGTAAGCGGCCGTGTCGCCGTTGTAGTCCGCCAAGAGCTTTTTGCGAGCGGCGTGCAGTTCGTCAAGGATTGGGTTACGCGTCATTGTCAGATCCCCCAAGGAATTCGACCGGTGTGCAAATGAGCATGCCCGATAATCCGAATTCATCGAGCAATCGGTAGACACGCGGAAGCTCGTGTGCGTTCGCGATATGCTTGCAATTTTGAGTCAATAAGTATTGTACACCAGCCAACGCCGCGGTAGCCACGTGAAGTGCGTCTAATCGTGCGGATGCAGGCATCATCGATCTGGCAATGATCGCAGCCGCAACTGCATCAGCATCAGGGTTGGCAGGAATGACAACCAACGGGTCCAGCATTGCCAAGCGTCGAGAGGCAGCGTCCGGGTCACCCACGCTGGCTTCGTCGATCACCAGTTGCGAAGTTACAACCTCATACAGGGGGCGCTGCTCATCCATCCAACGCCTCGCCTGATCCTGCAGGACGGCGGTCGCAGCATCCGAACTCGGCCTCGCAGTTGCGTGGCTGAAGATTGACGTTTCAATATAAACGATGTCCATCCGTGTAGCCTATCGCAGAGAACGCCTAAGGTAACCCGGCGGCGGCCAAGTGACGTTGATTTCAGAACTCGCCCGATCCGCCGCTCGGGTTCACCGCCTTGTTCAAGTAAGCCGCTAACGCGGCGGTGAGTTCGTAGGCGGTCGGGTGTTGGAAATTGAGGTACCTGTTTCAGGAGGAGCTATTCGCTGTAAACAGCTCACAAAATCTCCTCCTGAATCAGGAAAACACGATGCCTCAGTTTACACCCCTCGGCAGCACGCAGCCACTCGGCCATTTCTTTCCAGCCGATCTCCGCCAAAGAATGAGCGATGATCTTCATCTGACCGGGAAAGCCGACCGAACCCGAAATGGATACTTGCGGGCCGTTCGCCAGCTCTCTGACTTTGCCCAGTGCTCCCCCGCCGAGACGACCGAGCAGGACGTGAGGCGGTTCTTCCTGTATCTCAAGAATGATCTGGAGTTTGCCTACGGATCGCTCCGCGTGGCGCTCTCGGGAGTCAAGTTCTTCTACGCCCATACATGCAAGCGGGACTGGGATATTTTCGCGATGCTCAAGCTGCAGAACATCACCGCACTCCCGGAGGTGCTCACGATTGATCAAGTTCATGACCTGGTCACTTCCTGGTCACTTTCACGGTGCCCAGGGAGATCGGCTCGGTGCTGCGCATCCATCAACGCGAAGGCTACCGCTGTTTATTCGACGCCAGTGCCCAAAGCATCCGCGACGTGGGTGCTGCGACCAAGAGCCTGAAAGGATGCCAACTCGGGTTCTTCGGAGTGCTTCATACGTGGGGTCGTGATCCGGCGGTCTACCATCCGCATATCCACTACGTCGTTCCTGGCGGCGGTGTGAAGTTGGTGGTGGACATTCAAGCGGTCGGGCACGGCGTGCCAACGTTAAAGTATCTCGCTCCGTACGTACATCGGGTGGCGATCAACGACAGCCGGATCCTGAATGTCGACGCGGAAAACGTGACGTACCGAATCCGCCGCGAGGGCAACCGAATCGAAACGAAGACGGTTCGTGGCGAGACATTCGTCGAGAACTTCCTGCAACACGTGTTGCCGACGAACTTCATGAAGATCCGTCACTACGGTTGGATGAGCGCGGGCAGCAAGATCAAGGTCGAGGAAGTGAAGTGGCTGGTGTGGATTATGCTTGGTTGGACGTTCTGGCTGGGCAGCGGTTACGCACCCCAAGCCAAACCGTTGACGGTCCCGATGAAGTGTCGCGTCTGCGGCGGTTCAATACGTGTGATCAAGATCACTTACACGTCGTTGTCATCGCTGGGCATCAAGCCCGAGAACGGCCTGACGTATTTCGACAGTGGGTAGCAAATGAGCGAACGAATTGACGCGACCGTGAAAAACAGAACGTCTTCAGGAGGGCGAGCGATGAAAGTGTGCGCGGAGCATCCCCAGACGCCTCAAAAGCAGCGAATCTTGCGAGTACATCAGCGATTCGCAGGCACGCTCGCGCTCAGTCAGTGTCCGCGAGGCACAGCAAGACTGCGAACCAGCTCAAAACTCGCAACCCTGGTGTACACCGGAGGGACGAGCCTCGAAGCAAAAACCATAATGGCTAAGCAAGTCACCGGGCTTCCTGAACATAGGACTTGAGCTTCGGCTAGGCGACCGTGGTTCTGGGTCGCGATGAACGAAGCAGTCATAAAAGAAAGGGACTCAACCGTCGCGTCGACGCGAAGTCAAATCCTCATTGGTTATCCGATTTTTTGGATAGGTCACTTAAGTCGAAAGTCGCTGGGCGAGTGGAGCTAATACAACCCAGGGTTAAAGTTGATCAGTTTGTCATCGCGAAACTGAATAAACACTTTGATACCATCGAGCGTGTAATAATAGAAAACGTCATCCGCATCATAGCCGTCTGGTGCCATTGAGGGATCAGACGGTTTAGTCATGGAGAGCTTAAGTACTTTGCTTTCCATTTCACTTGGGGCGTCACCTTTGCCCAGCAGTTCCTCAACTTGCGCTGTCGTCATTCCGAACTGGACCTCGTTGCGTAAAGCGTCGCGAATCATGTCCTCGTTAGGTGGCGATTGCGTATTGCAGCCTACGACTAGCAGAAAGAGAAGTGAGAAAACGGAAGGAAGCTGCGAACGCGGTTCAGATGCCATTTGTAGCCTAAGGAGAAAAGGTAACGACGAGGGGGAAAACACCGGCCATTCAATCGGATGACGGCAGACGTCACCGAGTCGGGACGGTTGACGTTCCATTGGTAAAAGCGTGCAAGCCCGGCTTCGTTGCAGTACGCCCAACATGGGCGTGATCTTGTGGGGTGAGAGTCCCCTGTACTTTGTTCCGGTTTCTTTCGAAGGAGGTATTATACCAGATGTAAACCACTCGAAAGAAGAGTACGAGGCGAGGGCAACTGCGGCGAGGTGACAGACCGTGGAGAGGAAGCCTGCGAAGATGAACGTTAAGCCAGTGATCCACTCGTGCTGGACATCTTCTCGCCAAGACCTGCCAGGTCACGAACAGAAACCTCATACGAGGCCGACGACTCCAGGCCCGTCGCAGAGCGACCCAACGCGTTCCAGCGGGCTGCTGACCGCGAAGCCGAACCGGAAGAAAGAGCGGAGGTAGATGAGGAGCTTGGGCAGGGACAGATCACGACTCCTTATTTGGGGAGATCTCAAAGCGTACCCGTGAGTAGGGCTTGCCCGAAAGACGGGGCGGATGTGGTAACGCATGCCGTGCGATGAGAAGTCAGCATCAGCCGTAGTACTGAGCTTCCGCGTCCCAGCGGAAACAGGAAGGGCCTCACGTCACTTCACAAGGAACAACCACCCATGACCTCGACCGTCCCAAAACACATAGAAGCCAGTTCGATCAACCACAAAGGAGTCGAACACACGAAGGGCCCGTGCTTTTCGGAGCTCCAGTCGGAGAAGACGGCCTCGGCGGTGATGGAGAAGTCAGCCTTGAACTCACATTCATCATCTCTGATGAAAATGATTGTGGACGAATCCAATATGGAACGAGCTTGGACGAACGTCAAAGCCAACAAAGGGGCCCCTGGTCCCGATGGCATCACCCTTGGCGAATTCCCCGAGTCCTTCCGGCACCATTGGCCAGAAGTTCGTCAGCAACTACTGGAAGGGACTTATCATCCGGGGCCTGCCCGGCGTAAGTCGATTCCCAAACCAGATGGCAGCCTGCGGCATCTCGGCATACCTAACGTGATCGACCGTTTGATTCAACAAGCCATCTTACAAGTCTTGACCCCGATCTTCGATCCGTCTTTCAGTGAATCGAGCTTCGGATTCCGACCAAATCGATCTGCACATGGAGCGATCAAGCAGATTCAGCACACGATCCGCAGCGGCTATCGCTGGTGCGTGGACATGGACCTTTCGAAATTCTTCGATCGAGTTCAGCACGATGTCTTAATGGCACGCGTGTCTCGTAAAGTTCACGACCGGAGATTGCTCAAGTTGATCGGCCGCTATCTGCGTGCGGGCGTGATGGTCGATGGTCTCCTCCAACCTTCCGCCGAAGGAACCATGCAAGGCGGTCCGCTTTCACCCTTGTTAGCCAACATACTGTTGGACGATCTTGACAAGGAGCTCGAAGCACAAGGACTGAACTTTGTACGCTATGCCGACGACTTTCTGGTATTCGTAAAATCAGAAGTTGCAGCCCAGCGAGTGTTTGATTCGGTCGAACGTTATCTCACAACGAAACTCAAGCTGGTCGTCAATCGCGACAAAAGTCGCGTATGCCGCACCGCTGGTGTCGATTTCCTCGGCTACCAGTTCCACGGCTATGGCGGCCAGATTCGTGTGAGTCCTAAGAACGTACTGAAGTTCAAGCAACGAGCAAGAGAAATCTTGAATCGCAACCGCGGCATTTCGATGACGCGGCGTATGAATGAACTTCGTCTTTATCTGCGAGGTTGGATTGATTATTTCGTATTGGAACAACGCAAGAGCCTAGCGATCACGTTGGACAAGTGGCTGCGGCGACGAGTCCGCGCGTGTTACTGGAACAACTGGCGCTTGCCACGCACCCGGTTGAAGAAGTTGAAAGCTCTGGGAGTTCCGCACGAAGAAGGCTACCCGTTTGCCCACAGTGGCAAAGGTCCATGGCGTCTCTCGATGACGTCGGGTGTTCAACGTGCGATGTCGAACAGATGGCTGACGGCTCAAGGCCTGTTTGTGTTAGCAGACCGATGGAGCGAGCTTGCTCCGAAGCGACGAACCGCCTAGTGCGGACCCGCATGCTAGGTGGTGTGGGAGGGGTCCCGGGTAACCGGGCCCCTATCCCGATCGGCGTGGTTACCCGCCGTTTGGCGTTTCGGGATCCGGTGTGTCCGTTTTCCGGAGTCCCTCGATGAAACATTCGACGGGAAAGTCATCAAACAGCTCCGGTTCGGCGTCGTGTAGTTCGTCGAGCTTTGTCGCCATCGTTTCGTGATCGACAAACAAGATGTAAATCGCCATAAACGCGTCTTCATCTTCGTCATCGCTGAGTTGGATTGCGAATCCAGCGTCCTCCATGCGCCAGATGCCCATTGTCGGGTCGTCGGCGAATGTAGGTTGTTCGTGTTTGCCGAATCGAGAGTTGAAAGCAGCGCGAAGCATCTCGAATGAACGTGAGCGATTGTAGTGAATCATCGCACCGTAGCAAGCATCGTCTTTGTAGTCGAGAACGACCTGTTTCGGTGACCAGGTTGCATTCGCAAAGGTCAAGAGCATCGGAATCGCGTCCGTCGGGGATGAACCAAGAACTGCTTCGTTGAACAGTTGGACGCTCGCTTCAGCCGGGGATTGCGGCGTGGGCATCTCGTTCGGCTCAGTGCAGCCGAGGGTGAGAGATAGAACGATCAGGGCAAGAAGACGATGCATTTCAGTCGGGTAACGGTGACGGTAACCGGGCCGCCGAGTAAAGACTAAACGATCAAAGTGCGCGTGACCGGCGGCTCCGGTTCACCGCTTTGTTCGCTGCGTCTCGTTCCGCAAGTATTCTGCGATTTCTGGTATCAACGCCCAATTCGGAATCAGGTTCTTCGTTCGTTGGCAATTGACAAGCCCGTCAGTCGTCTCGAATTCGACGCAACCGTCGGACGCGATGCCCACACCCAGTATTGCCCCCCAGTCTAAGGCTGTTTGTCCAACGATGACTTGCGCTGAATTCAACTTCATTCGCCCGAGGTTGATCGTCTCCCCACGCAGAAGTCGCTTGACGGTTGATGGCACGATGCTTTTGGCGGCTCGCGTTTGTATCTCGTTATAGAGCTGCGGAAAACCCTCTTGACTTCCGTGCGCAAAGATTCGTTTGCTTCCCTCGAACGTCGCGATCTTCAGCCACCAACTGTAAGTAAGCGGTTTGCACCATTCGTGCCATTCCTCGTCTTCTTCGAGATACGCGATGTCGACGTAGGCAACTTCTTCCGTGGCTCCACTCTGAGTTATTCGCAATCCATCTTCACAGACATCTACGGATACGCCACTTCTCTTTGACACGAAGAAATATCGAACGCCAATCATCATACATAAGAACGAAGTTAACCCCATTCCGATGTAGATCATGACAAACGGACCGCCGACCTTTGGCGGGAGAAACACATACGACGCAGCGGAGAGTAGTATACCAAAGGTTATAATCAGGGCGAAGAACCCAAGTACACGATGGAGTTCGTCACGGGAGGATGGATAGATGGAAACCATATTGCCAAGAGACATCTCGATGGTGGGTCCTGTTTGAGCGGGTTTCTGTTGCAGCGAACGCCAACAATCACGGGGGCGGCCAAATTGACCTTGAACTTGCGAAAAAACGTGACTAGCCGCCTCCCGTGCATTGTATGGTTCCCCGCCTTTCTCAATTCCGACGGACAGTATGTCGACAGCAGTGAAGTCCGCTAGCCACCGTAGTAAGTGATGTTCAATGTTAGCGAGTGTATCGTATCACCATCGTCGTTGACAATGTCAAGGCCCGAATCAACAACTCGGCCGTCGTCACCAATTTCGTACTCCTCGCAGCTGCCGTGTGGGGATTCTCCGGTCTCGCCAGTCCTACTATTCACCCAACGATCGAGTAGAAACCTGTCGATACTCAGAACGGTTCTCGATGCGCGTTGTCCCTGGGACACTGTGAAATGAGTGTACGGCCCAATTTCTAAGTGCGAATCCACCCAGCGTGCTACGGTGGCAGAGAAGCCAGCGCCGATCAACACGCCTACCAGATTCGGTTCGGGAAGGCGTCCAGAGACAGCAGCTCGTGAGGAAGACTTAGTGGTCATGTTGGCGGCGAGTACAAAGCCTGAAGGTGAGTCTTTGTCGGGGAACGGTAGAATTCATCGAGTCGGCAGGTCCGACGTTGTGGTGGCCGAGTCGGCCTGATTGCCGACTTCGATGCAATTCATGGTTCTGGCTGTTTTGAACCAGCGGTGAATTCATCACTCATACAAAGTGTTTTTGCGCGGATGTCGAAGTAACTATCATCGTACCATGCGACGAAGGATCACACCGGTTGCGATTGATGCTATAAGCGAGACGCCAGCTAGCAGCGAAAGCAGAACCAGTGCGCCGGAGTAGTTTGGGCCAGCGCTGATCAACGGTGAAACCACGAACAGCCCCAATGCAATCGTGATGAAGTACAGCGGAACGTTGCCCGCGATGTACCGACAAGTAAGATATAAGCGAAAAAAGGGGTCAGGACTCTTTGTTTCGTTGGTCGGTTGAAATGGGCTTCTTTTTCGGGCGTCCGCGTGCTCGTAGCGACGATTCGAGGTCCAGTCGACGGGCGATCGACTCCACCCAATTCGCTTGACCGAACGGACTGCCACGCCGGATCGACCAGCGAAGCGCATCTACTTCCTTGTCGTCGAGCGTCTCATTGACACGGCGAATCCAGTTAGCCGAACGTGCCAACGGCTATGGGGACAACAGTCGTGGCAAAGGTTCACTCGGCTGGACCCAACGGTACAGAGACCCCCACCGCCAATCCTCCGCACGCCCGACCAACTCGGCTCGCTGTGCATTGCGCTCGACGTACCGGCAGAGAACGCGGAAATGGCCATCATCCTGGACTGGGAAACTCTTGAATCGGCCTTGGTAAACATGTCCCTCGCCCGCTGTGTGGTAAGGGGCGTGGTACCGCATCGTATGCGTCAGGGTGCCCCAACGCAAGAAATTGCTCATTCCTCCATCTTCGGTCCGTTGGAGCACGAAGTGCCAATGATTCGGCATCAACTGATAAGAAAGAATGCGGCATGGATAGCGAACAAGTCCTTCGGCAAGAATATTTTCAAACGCGTCGTAGTCGCCTTTCCTTGTGGAAAATGAGGTTCATCCAGCGGAAGCGTGCGCTAGAGGTTTTCCAGGCATGACTCCAGTGTCCAACGAGATTGGTGCATGAGTATGGATGCTGGCGGACTACGTAAGTCGGAAGAAACGCAGTCGAGCTCTGCAGAGGTGCCACTCGACAAGGGAGATCTCGGTCGCCAGCGTCTTCCTGCAAAAGCGGTGCGCCAATGGTGCCGACGGTCCTCAGCGGATTTCGGTTCGCCGAGGACGATTTTTCATCAAATCATTGGATACTGCAGCCATGCCTTGAAAAACCTCGATCCTGGGGTCGGTGCACGTTTCCGTCGGATGAACCATCTTTTCTCGACGCTATGGAGAGTATCTGTCAGGACATCCTCGATGAGACGAAACGGTCGCGACGCTCAGACACCCGGAACCCCAACTGGGCTGATGAAATTCAGAGATTCGCCGCAGAACCCGGCTGTGGCCGAATATTGCCATGTGCGACATGCACATTCCAGATTGAAAATTGGTTTGATGCTGAGACACTCGAAATGGTGCGTTGCTCTCAGACTTCCCTTTTTTTCGGCATCACTGTTAAGTGGACATTCCTCTTCGGCAACGCGAACAATGGGAGCATCAAAAAAATCTTGGGTAAAAGATCTTGGGTAAAAGCACTTTTCCGGGGGGTTGCCTTGACACTATCCTTGCGGAAACTCGGAACTCTAGCAGGATAAGGGGAATCTGGGAAACCTATTTTTTTCCGACCAGGGGCATACTCGCGGGCGTCAATCGTTCACAATCGGGTTTGTCCGTTTTCTACCGATTGCGAATTCATGCTCATGTTTCATCCGAACTCACCGATTCCTCGATTTTGCACTGGCACGATGCTGTTGTTGTTTGTTCCGATAATGATTTCGACGACGGTGGTTCCATCGGCATTGGCGACCGGGCCACTCTCGATCAGCCCCGACCGGGTCGCGGAGTTCTCGTTGCCCTCGGTATCGGGGGACGTGGTGTCGTTCTCGGTACCCGGCGAGGCGACGTGGACCGTTCTTTGTTTCCTTGGTACCGAGTGTCCGCTGGCAAAACTGTACGGGTCGCGGCTGCAAGCGATGTCGGACCAGTTTGCTGATGACGGCGTCCGATTCATTGGAGTCAACAGCAACGTTCAAGACTCGATGAACGAACTGAGAGTTTACGCCGCCGATCACCAACTCCGGTTTCCGATGGTCAAGGACTACGACCGATCCGTCGCCCTGTCCGCGGGCGCGACTCGAACGCCCGAAGTCGTCGTGGTGGATCGTGTCGGTACGGTTCGCTATCGTGGCCGAATCGACGATCAATATGAACCTGGCATCGCTCGGGCGAGCGCGACGCGGCACGATCTTCGTGACGCGATCGAATGCTTGGTTGCAGGCAACCCGGTCGCTTCCGCGGTCACGACGGCAGTCGGCTGCCTGATCTCGCTGCCACGGGCGTCCGCCTCACCTGCAACTGAAACCACCGAGGCGTCGGTAACTTATTGTAACGTGATCGCTCGGATTTTGAATCAAAACTGTGTCGAGTGTCATCGCAGCGACGAGATCGCGCCGTTTTCCTTGACCGATTACGACGAGGTTGCCGGATGGGCGGACATGTCGGTGGAAGTCATCGACAATGCTCGCATGCCGCCCTGGCACGCCGCGCCGGGACACGCGGCGTTAGCCAACGCTCGCAACATGCCCGAATCGGACAAGCAACTGTTTCGCGATTGGGTGACCGCTGGCACGCCGTTTGGAGACGCGTCAGACCTACCCGAGCCGCCGACGTTTGTCACCGGATGGCAATTGCCACGTGCGCCCGATCTGGTCTTGCCGATGCGTAACGTGCCGTTTGATGTCCCGGCTGGCGGCGTGGTCGAGTACCAGTATTACGTCGTTGATACGGAGTTTGAAAGTGATCGTTGGGTTCGTGCCGCTGAGGTCATCCCAGGCAATCATGCGGTCGTACATCACGCGATCGCCTTCATTCGTCCGCCGGACGGATCGAACGTTCATGAATTCGGATTGTTGTCCGCCTATGTGCCCGGCCAACGTCGGTCGCTGTTGCCGCAAGGGTATGCGCAACGGGTGCCCGCCGGATCACGAATCGTTTTCCAAATGCACTACACGCCCACCGGAAAATCTCAAACCGACATCACACGCATCGGATTGGTCTTTGCCGATGCCTCCGAGGTCACCCACGAAGTCTTCACGCTCGGGGGAATCGAACAGGACTTTGAAATCCCGCCGCACACAGCGAACTATCGAGTCGAAGACGAAGTCCGCGGTTTCCCCCGTGACGGGATGCTCCTGTCGATCACCCCGCACATGCACGTTCGTGGTAAGTCGTTTCGTTTCGTTTCGATCCGCGGCGATGATCGAGAAACGCTCTTGGAGGTCCCCGCCTACGATTTCAATTGGCAGCACAGCTACGAACTCGCGTCACCTCTCTCGCTAGCCGATATTGATCGTCTGCGATTCACAGCTACGTTCGACAACTCCGCCGACAACCCGACCAATCCGGATCCGAACGAGTACGTGACGTGGGGCGATCAAACGTGGCAGGAGATGGCGCTCGTTTTCGTTTCCGTCGCCCGACCGCTGCACCCCGATGTCACCCAACCACCAACGGCTCCGGTGCAACCATTGGAATCCGCTGCCGACCAAGCTCGCCAGGGGAAGTGGGTCGAGCAAGCCGAGCGTTTTGCCGAGGAGTATTTTCAACGTTTCGATTCCAACGGTGACGGTGTGATCATCCAGGACGAGTTACCTCACAGCGTTCGTATCTTCGCCTTCCGTAGCTTCGACCATGACCGCAGCGGTCAAATCACTCCCGACGAAATCCAATCCGAACATCTCTCACGTCGTTAGTGGTTCGTCAAACTCTCGTTGGTGGGTGAGCCGTTTTGGCGCTAGGCCCGGTTGCGTCGTCACAACCGGGGCTAGCGCCCAAACGGCTCACGAAACCAAAACGATTCCCCCTACCTGATCACTCCCTTGTTTGCACGTATCGCTGATTGGATCGTTGACTACCGTTGGACCACCTTCTTTCTATTGGTTAGTTGGACGGTGTTGATGGCCATCGGGCACTACGATCCCAAACTGATCCTGCCCGCACCGGTGATCGTTCCCACTGTGAAAACCGGTGGGTCGGAGTTAATGCCCGCGGCGCCGACACCATCGGTTGGTTCGCGAGTCAACCCGATCCGTGTCTCCCAAGGCGATGTGATCGTCGTGGTGCAAAGCGATGGATTTTTCACGCCCGACGGAGCCGATGCGATTCGCGATGCGGTCGCCGCGATTGAAAGCCTGCCTCAGGTCACTAGCGTGTTTTGGATGGACGACGCTCCGCCGCTGAATATCTTTGGATTGCCCGAACCGATTCTGCCCGGTCCGAACGCGTCAGCCCAACGTTATCTCGACGCTAAAAAACGGGCTCTCGATCATCCCCTCGTCGTCGGCCAGTTGATCTCTCGCGACGCCGAGACGTTGCTCTTAATGGTCAACATCGATTGGCTGTTCGTTACTGAGGATGCCGATGCCACCGACGCACTGCGTGACGCCGCGACCGAGGCAGCGTCGACGTACTCCGAGGTCGCGATGCAGTTTCGCGTCACCGGTGAGATGCCGATCCGGGTCAGTCGCTCGGCCAGCACACGGTCCAACGAACGAAAATACCAAGCGATCGGTTATTCGATTGCGTTGATCATTGCCTTCATCCTGTTCCGTGGTCTCTCATCGGTCTTGATCGTCGCGCTCGCCCCGGCGTTGGGAGTGTTCTGGACGCTGGGGTTGCTGCATTACATGGACCTCGCCGACAGTCCATTCAATGGCGTGATTTTGCCGGTGCTGTTGTGCATGATCGGGTTTACCGACGGGGTTCATATGATGGTGCAAATCCGTCGTCATCGCGCCGCGGGTTTGTCGTCAATCGATGCGGCGAAACGATCGATCCGCGAAGTCGGAATCGCCTGCTGGCTGACCTCGCTCACCACGGCGATCGGTTTCGGTTCGCTCGCTTTGGCTCACCAGGAAGTCGTTCGTGAATTCGGGTATTGCTGCGTGATCGGTGTCGTGCTGACGTTTCTTTCGGTCATCACCGTCATTCCGCTCGCGTGTGCCTCACCGCTCGGTCGCCGCGTCCATTCCGGATACGGTCGAAACTTGATCGACCAAAACCTCGACCGAATTTCGGTTATCATCGATTTTTCAATTGCGCGACCTCGATCGATGAGCATCGCTGCGATTCTGATCACGTTGGGGTTCGTCGGGATCTCGTTGCAGATGCGTCCCGACGAGCGACTGACGAGCAGCCTGTCGCGCAGCAGCGAACCCGCTGCCGCGCTCGCTCACGCAGACCGGGTGATGGGCGGGCTCGAAACCGCCGAAGTCGCCATCACGTGGCCCGCGACGTTGGCCCCCGGAGACGCCGCGATCGGGGAGGTCACCGATCGAGTCGATGCCATCCTGCGACGGGAAACCCTGCTCGGCAGCCCGCTTTCAATCGTCAATCTGATCGCCGCTCTGCCGGGCACAGGCGAGACTTCGGACCGGATGTCGATGCTCGAACTGTTGCCACCGCCGCTCAAGCAAGCCTACTACGTGCCGCAAGATCGGCGTTCGGTGGTCCGGTTTCGATTGCAGGACTTGGGCATCGCGACGTACGGACCGGTGTTCGAACGCATCGAAAAAGAGATCGCCGAAGTCGAACTTCAAAACTCTGGTTTCCAAATCGTTTTGCAAGGTTCCGCGGTCAATCGTTGGAAAAATCTCTATCAGGTCGTCGTCGACTTGGCGGTGAGTTTAGGGATGGCGAGCCTGATCATCTTTGTGGTCTTATCGATCGTCTATCGATCGTTGCGTTTGGGTTTGATCTCCATCATCCCCAACATTTTCCCGCTGGCGATGACCGGGGCGATGATGTGGCTCTTCGGACAAAGTTTAGAAATTGTCAGCGTGTGTGCATTCACTGTTTGTTTAGGAATCGCCGTTGACGATACGATCCACTTCCTCACCCGCTATCGAGAGGAACTCGCCAAGGGTGGAGAGATTTCCGCCGCGATTCGGCGAGCGTTCATCGGCGTGGGCACCGCGTTGGTCATGACAACGATCGTGTTGATTGTCGGATTCGCCACCGCGTTATTGAGTGACGCCCGGGATCACCGTATCTTCGCAACCATGGGCATTCTGACGATCGGCGGAGCGTTGTTTGCCGATCTGTTTTTCTTACCAGCATTGTTGCTGCGGTTTACCAAACCCGCGAAACGGTAGTAGATGAGGCAACGAGTCCATTGATTATGGGACTCGTCGCGAAGCAAATCGGCGGAAAGGCTCGGCAGAACCTCTACGTAGGCGAGTCTCTCTGAGACTCGTCATTTCCAGCGTCTCGGAGAGACACTGCTACGTGGTTTCACCGAATCAAATGTAACGATTTGATTAAATCAGCCAATTGTGGGAATTCTGGTTGCGGAAACCGGTCAGATGGATGGTTCCGTTGGGTTCAATGTCCATCCGCGAGTACCCATTTTCCTCGACGCCTGAACCCTCCACCATCGCAACGAGAGTGCAGTAGTGGATGCCGTTGATCTCATTGAGATCGTTGCGATGGCTATGTCCTTGAAACACCGCCAACACTTTCCCCGAGGCTTCGAAAACCTTCCGCACATCGGCATTGTTCTTCACACCGTGATTGTTGGTGACATCGAGTCGTTGATGAGCAAACACGATCACCTGTTTGTCACTGGCTTTCAAGTCGGCTTCCAACCATTCGAGTTCAGCCGCAGGAATGTTGGCATCGGTCCATTGGAAATTCTTCCGTCCATACGGTGTCCCATCGCTGCGAAAACAGGAATCCAGTACCACGAAATGGACCCCACCCCGATCGAACGAGTAGTACGACCTTTCCTGCTCGACCGTGCCCAGAAATTCGTCTTTCTTCAAAAAGTCGACGCAGTGATTGCCCAAGACGTAATGCCGGTCTGGGCACATCGCTGAGAATTCTCGATTGATCGTTTGGAGGTAGTTTTGCTCGACATCGACCGAGTCAGCGGCATCGATAAAATCACCGAGTTCTACCAAAAACGTCGGCTGATCCTGCTCAAACTGCTTGGCTGCCTCTTCGAGTTTTGCCAGCGTCTTTCGGTAGTGCCGTGAGCCCGCGGGCGACTTATCGGCGTAGTGCAGATCGGTGACGAGTCCGACACGCAGGCGTGCCGCTTTATCATCGGAAGCCTCGGCATCGGCGAGTAGTTTCCCTGAGCTCAGGGTGCCGACACCCAAGGGCAACGCTGCTAGCACCAGCGTTCCGTTCTCGAGGAAGGCCCGTCGTCCGGGACGGTGTTGGTTGATGTTATGGGTCAATTGGAGTCTCCATGAGGTGCGATGAATGTTGTTCGGTTCTCCGAACCGAAAGCGTAGGGGGACAGGCTTAGGGATCGGAGAGCCGAGCGAAAATCCAAACACCGCCACTGATTGTTCCGGCAATCCTTATTTCAATTGCTCGCTCATGCTGGCGTGAGCCCGCTCGATCGCCTGCGGCAGTTTTCCAGGATCCTTGCCGCCAGCCTGAGCCATATCCGGTCGACCGCCGCCGCCGCCGCCGACCACCTTGGCCGTGTCACCGACCCATTTGCCCGCCGACAGACCGCGCTCGACGAGTTCGCGACTGAGACCGCCGACCAACACGACCTTATCGCCCTGAATCGAGGCCAGCAAAACCGCCGTCGGTCCCTTGCTCTTCTTACGAATTTGATCGATCCAGCCCCGCATCACGTTCGGGTTCGCACCCGGCGTCTCGGCGACAACCAACAGCGTATCACCAATCGTTGCACCGGATTCGATCAGGTCGTCGGCCGATAAAGTTCCGCCGCTGGTGATCTCTTTCAATTCGGCAACCAACCGACTGCGATCAGCTAACAACGAATCGAGTCGCTTGATCACGTCATCGATTGCGACGTTGAGTCGCCGGGTCAACGCTCGCACGGACGAACGAACCGCGTTGTAATCCGAGGTGTCCGTCGGCGGTACCTTGGACGCACTTTTGGCCGCGTCGAACCGGAACTCCGCAGGATGCTCGGCCGCTTTGCCAGCCGATAATTCTTTCTTCAGGCTGCGAACTTCGTCGATCAACGCTTCCGTTGCCGCTGCGGCATGTTTCGCGTTGCAACCGAGTTTTCCAGCGACTTGATCGAGCAATTGTTCGGTTTGCTCGCGGTGCTGTTTCGCACGCTCGCCGGTGAGCGCCTGGATCCGCCGCGTTCCCGTCGAAACACTCTCCTCGACGACGACCTCAAACGCGCCGATGTCGGCGGTGTTGGTCAAGTGGGTTCCGCCACACAACTCGCGACTGAACTCGCCCATTGAAACCATCCGGCAGGGGTCGGGGTATTTCTCGCCGAACAACATCATCGCACCGGACGCGCGAGCCTCATCGAGCGATACGGTATCCCACCGGATCGGTAGATCCCCGGCAACGAGTTCCAGCACATCCTTTTCGATCTGGACCAGCGTTTCATCGGGGATCGCTTTGGGGTTGGTGAAGTCAAAACGCAAACGATCCGGTTCGACTTTGCTGCCCTGCTGCTCGGCGTGCCGACCAACATGCGTGTGCAACGCGTGGTGCAAAACGTGAGTCGCCGAGTGGGCACGGGCGATCGCCGTTCGATTCTCGATGTCGACGTTGGCCGTGCAAATATCGCCTTCGCTGATCTTGCCATGGACGAGTTTGCCGTGATGCACGATCAAGGCCGCGTGACGCTGGGTATCGAGCACTTCGAACGTGAAATGACCGTTCTTGATCGTGCCGGTATCACCGACTTGGCCGCCCGATTCGCCGTAGAACGGGGAGTGATCGAGCACGAGTCGCAACACCGCGTCACCGGGACGATCGAGGTGCGAGAGCAGTTGCCCCTCGTCGCCTTTCTCTCTGCCGTCGCCGGTGATGATGCCTTTCACCGTCGCAGTCGATTCCGTTTGCTCGTAGCCGACGAAGGGTGTTTCCCGCAGCGCTTCTTTGAGTGTTTCGAGCGGTCCGGTTTGGAACAACACCCGTTGCCCACCGTCACTGACGCCCGCGTGACGCTCCATCGCTTCGCCGAACCCTGACCAATCGAACGTGAAGTTCTGTTCCGCAGCGAGCGTTTGAACGAGTTCCGGCGGCACACCATAGGTGGTCAACAAATCAGCCGCTTCACTGCCCGGGACCATCACGGACGATTCCTTATTCATGCTTTCGAATAGATCGCCGATGCGTTTCATGCCGCCATCGATCGTCGAGAAAAACGCACGCTCTTCCGCCTCGATCGCTTCCCCGACCCGCTGCGTCGTTTGGCTCAGTTCCGGGTAAGCCGCCTTGGACGCGTCGGCCACGGCGCTGGTCAGTTGGTACAAGAACGGCTCTCGGAGGTTCATTTGATACCCGTCGAGCACGGCCCGGCGGATCAACCGACGGATCACCGATCGAGCGTCTTTGGCACCGGGGTAGACGTTCTCGTGAATGGAAAACACCGCCGCGCGAGCGTGATCGGTGATCCGGCGAAGACGGCGGCCGTTGTCGCTTTGGTACTCATACTTCACGCCGCAAACTTCCGCCGCCGCCTCGACGATCGGCAGCAAACTGTCGATGTGGAAATTTGTCGGCACGCCCTGCAAGACACTGGCGGTGCGTTCCAATCCCATGCCGGTATCGATGTTCTGACTCGGCAACGGGTGCAGATTGTTCGGCGGGGTACCGACGCGGTTGAACTGCGTGAACACCAGATTCCAAATTTCGACGTCGCTACCGTCTTCGAGTTGATAGTAAATCTCGCTACACGGACCGCACACCCCGTCGGGGCCTTCGCTCGGCGCGGACGCGGGCCAGAAGTTCTCGTCTTCTTCCATGCGTGAAATTCGTGAGGTCGGCAAACCGATCTTTTCGTTCCAAATCTGGAACGCCTCGTCGTCGTCTTTATAAACCGTGACCGTTAAACGCTCCGGAGCGATCCCCAACCATTTCTTTTGCGTGAGGAACTCCCACGCCCAATGGATGGTCTCCTCTTTGAAATAGTCGCCGAAGCTGAAGTTCCCCATCATCTCGAAGAACGTATGGTGAAACGCCGTCCGTCCGACGTTGTCGATGTCGCCCGTTCGTAAACACTTCTGGCACGTTGTCGCGCGGGTAAAGTCGAGTTTCACCTTGCCGAGAAAGTGATCTTTGAACTGGTTCATTCCCGCCGGAGTGAACAGCACCGATGGATCCCACGCCGGCACCAACACATCGCTGGGTTGCCGCACGCAGCCTTTGGTTTCAAAGAACTCAAGATATTTTTCACGTAGTTCGTCAGTCTTCATAAAATCGTTTTTTCGAAAGTGGATTGGCGGTTGGCGGTCGGCGGTTGGCGGTTGGCTGGTGGCTGGTGGCTGGTGGCGGGTGGCGGGTGGCGGGTGGCGGTTGGCGGTTGGCGGTTGGCAATTGGCAATTGGCAATTGGCGGTTGGCGGGTGGCGGGATGAAGGAGTTTTTCATGTGCGACGCCCATCCGGCAGAACTGTTTTTTGTCGATCGATGTTTTATCCAGGGGATGCCGGATCGTCGCCGAAGCGGCTTGATCCGGCCTACGGTGAGTGGCTGTTCGCCAATAGCCAATAGCCAACAACCAATAGCCAAAAACCAACCGCTAACCCCCAACCTCCAAGACATCTTTTCCGACCCAGGGCCTCAGGATCGTGGGCACGTTGATCGATCCGTCGGCCCGTTGATGGTTTTCCAAAATCGCGATCATGGCCCGTCCCGTTGCGATCGCGGTGCCGTTGAGTGTATGAACGTACTGCGTGCCTTTCTGCCCTGGCGTTTTGTATCGGACATCGAGCCGCCGGGCTTGATAATCCGTGCAATTACTCGTGCTCGTGACCTCGCCCCATTGCCCCCCGTCGCCGCGTCCAGGCATCCAGGCTTCCAGGTCGTATTTTCGATACGCTGGTCCGCCCAGGTCACCGGCCGCCGTATCGATGACCCGGTAGGGAACCTCCAGAGCGTCAAAAATTTCGCATTCGAGTTCCCGCATTTCCTCGTGAATCGCATCACTTTGTTCGGGCAGCGTGAACGCAAACATCTCGATTTTCGTGAATTGGTGAACCCGGTACAAACCACGCGACGCCCGGCCCGCCGCCCCCGCCTCGGTCCGGAAACAATGACTCAAACCGCACAATTTGATCGGCAACTGCTCGCTGTCGAGAATCTGACCGCTCAACATCCCGCCGAGCGGGATTTCCGCCGTCGCGACGAGATTCAATTCCGTGTTCTCGATACTGTAAATTTGCGTCTCCGGCCCGCGCGGGTTGAATCCCGTTCCCTGCAGGACGCTGGTGAGCGCCAAATCCGGGGTCGCCACCGGCGTGAACCCGCGATCACTGAGAAAACTGATCGCAAACTGCTGCATCGCCAAGTCCAACCGCACAGCGGCGTTTTTCAGGAAATAGAACCCGGACCCGGCCACGCGAGCCCCGCCCTCGAAATCGAACAAATCGTGTTTCTCGCCCAGTTCCAAATGGTCGACCGGTTTGAAATCAAAATTCGGTATCGGAGTCTTGCCGAACCCGAGTTCCGTCGCGTCCTCTTCCCCGCCGTCGGGCACCGAGGGGTGCGTGAGATTGGGCAGCACCGATTGCAATTCGAGAATTTGGGCCTCCAGTTCGCTTTGGCGAGCCGCCGCGGCGTCCTTTTGATCACGCAGTTCCCGGCCCTCGGCGATCAACGCCTGCCGCTCATCGGCGTCCTTGGCCCCGGCGATCCGTTTGCTCGTTTCGTTCGCCTGGGTATTGAATTCCTGCGATTTCTTGAGTGCCTCCAAACGCTGGGCCTCCAGATCGCAGATCGCCTGGACGTCGACTCGGACGCCCCGACGGGCCGAGTTTTCGGCGACGATATCCGGGTTTTTCAGAATAGTTTTGCGATCGAGCATCGGAAGCGGGCAGCGGAGAAAAAGGGAACACGGATCAGAAAACCGCACAACTTAACGAAAGTCATCCGATTTTCGCAGACCCTCCCAGAAATGATCCGTTTCGGCGCTAGCGGGCTGTTGATTTAATCGTTTAACGGCTAGCCGGGCGTCGGCGAATCCCGTAATAATCGCCGACGGCTTGCCGTTGAACGAAAAGCGGATGGAGCGGCTCGAAATTATCAGTCCGCTCGCCTCGGTTATTTCGTCCTCACTGTCTCGAACGCGATTTCTCGCAGCACCCGACCCGAACTCTCCTCGATCCGAAGCAACGATGCTGGAAAATCGAGCCGGAAGCGGACAGGAACGATCCTGCTCTGCACCCACCCGGTCGACGTCGGATCGCTCACGGCGAACTCACTCATCGATTTGCCGTCATCCTCGACGCGGTACAAACTCAGCTTCCACGGATTTCGGTCCAGTACCAAGACCTCTTGGGTTCCAACCAGGGCATAGAAATCGAGTTTCTCGATCATCCGATCACCTCGGCTCGTAATCTCGATCGCAAACTCAGGACCGCCACACCAATGCGTATCGCAATCGAGCGCCGGCGATTTTGACGAGAAACAAAGCACGTCGGGAATCCGATAATTGGATGTCCATCCGGTCCGCCGATCACTGACGTTCGCACCGGGTTGGGTCCGACCGAGGCCTTTGAGATCCCACGCCATCATGATCGCACCACTCAGGGCCATGACGAGATCTTGATGTTCGACATTGGCAAGCGGTGACACAACATAAACTCCGTTCCAGACCTCATCGTATCGATCCAGCCCCGTGGCCTGACGATCGGCAATCAACGCATCGCTGATGTCTTCATCGTGAATCAAAACGGGCATGAGCGAACCTCGCACGAAAGACGTAACTGAACTGGACGTTGCCCAACATCGTCGTCCACATCCGCAGGCATGTCAAACTAATCGTCCGCCGGCGCACCGTCCTTGAGCACGAACTTCGCCTTCAATCGCGCCACCTCCACGGCCAAATCCGCTTGCGTCACACTCCGCAGCACCTCTTCGAAATCCTTGTACGCGTCGGGCGCCTCGTCGCGGGGATACACCCGGCAATTGCTAATCACGTCGTGCTTGAGCAAGTCCTCGTCAACGTTCGACTGTGACAAATTCTTCTTCGCCTTCGTGCGGCTCATCTGTCGCCCGGCACCGTGGTTGACGCTGAACGCGGCCCGTTCCGCCCCCGGCCGCGCCACCATCACACTGGATCCATCGCGTGGGTTGCCCGGCAACAAAATCGGGTGCCCGGTGTGTTCGAAATCTGTGCCGATCAATTGCGAATGACCCGCCGGCAACGCCCGCGTCGCACCCTTGCGATGCACCCACTGCATCTGCCCATCGATCGGCTCATGACGGACAATGTTATGACTGATGAAGTAAACCAGCTCACCCCGAATCCCGGGGAACACATCCCGAAACGATTCCAACACCAACGCGTTGATCAGCAAATGATTGACCGTCGCAAAGTTCGCTCCCATCGCCATGTCGCTGAGGTAATGCTGTCCCGCTGGCGAATTCACCTCCGCGTAGACGAGCTGCGGGTCCCCCGCCGGAAACGCCAATCCGCTTTTTAGAAAACTCGACTTCATCGCACGAAATTGCCCCATCGCGAGATCATGGCCGAACCCCCGCGAACCACAATGCGAGAGGAACGCCACGTGCCCATGCCGCAGCCCGATCTGCTCGGCGACCTGACGTGCCTGCGGGTCTTGCGACACCTCGACCACCTCGGCTTCCCCAAAATGGTTGCCACCGCCGTAGCTGCCGAGCTGCCGGTACTTGCTCTCGATCCGATCGAGTTTATCGCGATCGCGGCCCATCCATTCCAATCGCGCCGCCAACGGATCGGCGGTGCCATCGAGAGCCGTGTGGGCTGAATCCTCACACCGACCGGCCCACGATTTCGGGATACCGAGTTTCTTCAGCACCATTTTCGACGCCCCCTCCGTCGCGACACGAAACCCGAGTGCCCCGTCCACGCTACGTCCCTTCGGCACGTTCCGCTGGCCACGCCCGGCGCCCGTCGGAACTCGCTTCGCGATCGCTTTGATGAGTTGCCGACGAACGGTGTGATCCTCGATCGCTTCGGCCGGCAAATCGGTCTGCAACAAACTCATCGAACACTTGATATCGACGCCCACCGGCCCCGGATAAACATGCGTGGGTGAAACCATCACGCAACCCACCGGCGCCCCGTAGCCGACATGAGCGTCCGGGTTCAGCACGACGCGAGAAACCCCCGGCGCGAGCCGACAATTGATCGCCTGTTGAAACGTTTGTGCCCCGAACGATTCACGAATCGCCTCCGTCCCGATCACCGTGATCGGACTGAGCGAATCGCCGACCGACAACGTCGCCGTCGCCGGCCCAGTCGTCTCGAGGGTCTGATTAGTCGTATCCATGGTTATTTTTAAAACGATCCGTTTTGCCGCTAGCGGCCTGTTGATTTCATTGTTTCAACGAGAATCACGTGACAATACAAGCCCGACGCGCGAGCGAGTTCACCCTGCGCTTCCCTCGCTCGCGCATCGGGCTTGTAAAGCGTCGGGCTTGTAAAGCGTCGGGCTTGTAAAGCGTCGGGCTTGTAAATCAAACTCTTCGTTCGACAATGACAACAACACCTCCATCGAGGTTCGCATTCACTCCGTCACGCGGTACCGCGGCAACGTGCGGCCGAACCGGGGAACCAGAATCATAGATCGACACGACTCGGTTGTCCAAAACTGCAAACGAACCGTCACTCGCCACTGCCACATCATCGATCATTTCGAACCACCGATTATCAGGACGACGCGAAATCGTCTGCGGTACCGCACCCTCGCCATCGACAATTTTGAGCGTCTGGTAAAGCGTTAAAACAAGCCGATCGCCTCCCGGCAAAAACTGGAACGGATCGACAACGAAAGGAATCGAGAGTGGTTCGAGTGATTCCCCTTGGCGGTCGTACCGGACCAAGACCGATGAATCCTTTTGCTCGGAGTCCCTTTGCCCGCTAGTGAGCAAGGCAGTTTCGCCCTCGTCATTGATCGAGCTCGACGGAAAATGAACTTGCCTACGATAAAATTCCGCCGGCAGAGTCCGCTGTCGTCATCAAAGAGCTCCGCCGGTTACCAGAAATCGCATCAAAAAACCGCCCCAGAACGTCAGCCGAGCGACAACGCCGACTCCGTCACCGCCTCGATCTCCCTCAGGCCGGAATCGACTGAGTATACACCCACCGAACATCAGACTTCCACGAAGAACGCCATGACCAAGCCATCGACGCTCTAAAAACAGTCCACTGGGTCTGGACAAGCTAAAAACGAGTCCTTAAAACACGTTGGCAACCGGGGTCTCTGTCGTGAGATTCCGGAGATTGGGATCCACCCCGATCCCATCCAACCGTGTGGCCACCACCACACACCGCCCCTATAGCTCAGTTGGTAGAGCAAATGACTCTTAATCATTGGGTCCAAGGTTCGAGTCCTTGTGGGGGCACTGAATAGCCAATCGGCACCCATCCTGAACCCGTAAAACCCAGTGTTTTACGGGTTTTTTCGTTTTCGGGATGTTCTCCAGATTGCCCAGGATACGCAACGATGGGGCCACCAGTGGGACCACCGATTGTCGCGGTCCCGTTTCCGGTGTCCTGTGACGCTCCAGCCGCCCAGTGGTCCGGTGTCACTTGGAGGTAGCTTCTCTTGGCGACCTTGGACGATTGCCCCATCCAGGCGTTGATGACGTGATCGGGAAAGTTCTCTTGCAACTCGGTGCGGCGGGTGCCACGCCGATCACACGTCGGCAGTTCGTTCGGATCGACCTCGCGGCAACCTTCGTGCGAGTGACTTCGATTCCACCGGTTGTTCTCCACTCACAACGCTTCGATCGCCGACTCCAACTCGTCGAGCGTCCGCTTGTCCATCGAGGCGATACGGCGGAACAACTCGGGGCGTTGTCGGATTCGTTTTCTGATCGAGGAGGGGACTTTGTCCGCTAACAGCAGTAGCTCGTCCTCGTCGGCTTTCAGCTCGCTAGCCAGTCGGTGGATGAATTTTTCCGACGGGTAGTCGCCGAAGTGCAGTTTGCCGTTCTCGACCTTGCTGATGTAGGAAATGCTCACGTCCATCCGAGCGGCTAACTCAGATTGTTTGAAGTGACTGTCGGTTCGTAGCTGCCGTACCCGCTCGCCGAATCGCATGAAAGTAGTCTCCCTGAACGAGGTGCGTGTCGGAATTTGCCGGTGGCGATCCCTGATTGTGACCACGATGGCCCAAAAGTAAGCTAGGCAGACTTCTGGGTCAACTGACCGTAAACATTCGCCGATGGGGTGGACGCAAAACAAGTATTCGGCTGAAACACGGGGAAAACTGACTACCAGTTTGATGTCTCCACCTCGTCGGCGAATGTTTACAACTGACCGGCTCTGTTTACTGACCGGTTTTGTTTCCAGTCGACGGATTCGCCAGCTTGAATCGCCACTGCCGGGAGAGTTGACTTTCATTTCAAGAGCGTAGGAGCAGCCGGTGGCGAAGAAACGGGCGAAGAAAGATATTACGGTTCATCCGACGGAAGCGTGCGCCGAGCCCAGGATCGAGGTTTTTCAAGGCATGGCTCCGTGTCCCATGATTTGATGAAAAATCGTCCTCGGCGAACCGAAATCCGCCGAGGACCGTCGGCACCCTTGGCGGACCGCTTTTGCAGGAAGACGCTGGCGACTGAGATATCCCTTATCGAGTGGCACCTCTGCAGAGTTCGACTGCGTTTGTTCCGGCTTACCTAGTCTACCAGCATCCATACTCATGAACCAATCTCGTTGGACACGGGAGTCATGCCTGGAAAACCTCGGGCGCACGCTTCCGCCGGATGAACCGAATTTGACGCCAGATCCCGAGAATTCGAGGCAAGCACGGGCTTCTTCGCAAAGCCGATACTGCTCTTCGGGTTGGCACAGCGACATTGTCAAGACGCACGCGATGCAAGCCGAGATCACCGACCTCAAACAACGCGGCATGTTGGAACACACGTTGGTGGTGTGGTGTACTGAGTTCGGACGCATGCCGTTTTTGCAAGCCAACGAGACCGGCCGTGATCACAACCCCGACGCGTTCACTTGCTTCCTCGTCGGAGCCGGTGTGAAGGAGGGATTCAGTTACGGCGAAAGCGACGAGTTCGGATTCAAAGCGACCTTCAACGAAACCAGCGTCTCCAATTTCAATGCCACGTTGTTGCATCTGATGGGGCTCGACCACGAGCGTTTGACGTATTACTACAACGGCATCAAACGTCGCTTGACCAACGTCCATGGCCATGTTGTCAAAGGCGTGCTGGCTTAAGGATGTCCGAACAAACACTGTCGTAGCGGAATTCGTTGCATCGAAACATATTCATCAATGAAAACTTTGATTTGCTGGGTTGGTCCTGCTCGGAGCGATCGTTTAGGTTAGCGTGATTACGAAGGCACGACTAAAACGGAAACTCCGAAAGAGATCTTTTGCATGAAGTATGATTTTCAGAATGATCGCGGCGAGACGCTGACCGGACGATTGGAAAGCCCCGACACCCCCCCTCGGTCTTACGCGATCTTTGCTCACTGCTTCACGTGTTCCAAAAACGCCAAAGCGGCATCGCGAATCTCCAAGGCGTTGTCGGATCATGGCATCGCGGTGCTGCGGTTCGATTTCACGGGACTGGGCAACAGTGACGGTGATTTTGCCAACACGAATTTCTCGTCCAACGTGGCAGACTTGGTCGCCGCAGCGGGCGCGCTGTCGCGTACGCATCAGGCACCGTCGCTCTTGGTCGGGCACAGTCTGGGCGGGACGGCCGCATTGATGGCTGCGGCACTGATCGACAGCGTTCGCGCGGTGACGACGATCGGATCCCCGAGCGAACCGGCTCACGTGTCGCATTTGTTCGGCGATCACGTCGCCAAGATTCAGTCCGACGGATCGGCGACTGTGTCGATCGGGGGGCGTGAGTTGACGATCGAAAAGCAGTTCTTAGACGATTTGCAGAATCACGAAGCCGAGAAGAAATTGGGTGGACTGCGAAAGCCGCTGCTGATCTTTCATTCACCGATCGATAACATCGTCTCGATCGAAAACGCGAGAAAGCTGTTCGAAGCGGCCCGTCACCCGAAGAGTTTTGTGGCACTCGACGGAGCCGACCACATGCTTTCGAAGGCCGAAGATGCTGAGTTCGTGGCCGCGACATTAGCCACCTGGGCGGAACGTTATTTGAGTTGAAATTCGGTCTAACCGTTTTTCAATCGGTCCTTTCGATCCAATTCGTCTTCATAGGCAAGGTCGATCATGTTGATGACGGACCTGACGTCGGCCGCCTTGGTTGAGAATTTGAATTTGCCGGTCAGTTTCAGGTCGGGGGCGAGTTCACTCTTTTCGTGCAGTTCCCACATTTCCTCGGCGTAGTGAGTTTCAGCGAGCAGGGGAGCGTACTGCGCGTAGTACTGTGTGATATTTTGCACGTCACGCTGCAACATGGCCTTGGCATTGTTGTTTCCCGATGCGTTGACGACTTGGGGGAAGTCGATAATGACCGGGCCCCATCGATCTTGCAGGACATTGAATTCCGAGAGGTCGCCGTGGATCAACCCGGCACAGAGCATCCGCAACACATAGATCATGACAGTGGCGTGATCCCTCATGGCTTGCTCGGGCGACATGGAGATGTCGTTGAGTCGGGGTGCCACGTCGCCGTCGCCATCGGTGATCAGTTCCATCAAGAGCACGCCGTCGCAGAACCCGTACGGTTTGGGGACTCGGACCCCTGCATCGGCGAGTTTGTAGAGCGCGTCGACTTCGGCTCGTTGCCAAACGTCTTCCTGTTGATCCCGGCCAAACTTGGAGCGTTTGTCGATCGCCCTTTGCCGGCGGCTGTTCCGGATTTTCCGGCCCTCTTGGTACTGTACCGCGTTTTTGAAACTGCGTTTGGCGACGTCTTTGTACACCTTGGCACAGCGAGTTTCGTTGCCACAACGCACCAGGAAGACCTGAGCCTCCTTGCCGCTCATTAGCGAGCCGAGGACTTCGTCGACGAGTCCGTCTTCGATAAGTGGTTTGAGACGCGGAGGGACTTTCAAGAGACGCCCAGTTATGAAGCAGGGAAGCTTGCGGAGGAAAAGATGAGTGGATGGTGAGAAACCAGAGTTTCTAGTCGAAACGCCGATTCTGCTGCGTAAAATAGCATGACGACGTCAATATCGCAAAGAGGCTCTCGATGCCGAGCGTCGAGAAGGCGACCCCTCCTGGGTGGAGGTCGTGCGGCAACCACGGGATGGCCGAACCCGGATCGTGGGGATATATTGCGGTCCCGACGCCCGGACGACTCAGCAATTCCGGCATCCCTCAACGAATCCAGGAATGAAGACCGATGGGACAACTCAGTGACGTGGGCGAGGCCGACGGTTGGCGTTGTTGGCTGTGCGACGAACCGGTTGACCCCGACATGTCACCTAACGATCCACGGGCGGCCAGTCTGGACACTCGGATTACGAAGGCCCGGGCGAAAAAACGAAAGCAGGACAAAGGCAGCGTGCCGCCGGATCGTTTGGCGCACAAGAGCTGCAACACAGGCAAAGGTTTGAATGATCCCGTGGTGCCCTGGCCGGATCACCTGATTGTCGTTGATCCGGCACCGCTGATCGCAGCGGCCGAACGGCTGGAGCGAAAGGGTGGCCGCGAAGCGATGGCTCGTTGCCCCACGCGTGACGACGCCGACGCCGTTGCCGCCTGGCTCATCGATCGACTCTCGCGTCTCTCTCCCGGTTTGGACGTGCATACCGAAATCGCGGCCACCGGTGGGCAATACCTGGTCAGTTTGCGTACCTCGTAGTGCAGGCTGCTAAGCACATCGTGACAATTAATTCGGTGGAACCACGTAGCAGCGTCTCTCTGAGACGCTGGAAATTGCGAGTCTCAGAGAGACTCGCCGACGTGAGGTTCTGCCGAACCTTTTCCCCCGATGTGCTTAGCCTGCGAGTCAATTCACGCGGCAAAACACCGTCAGGACGCAGTGTCGCTGTTGGTGAGCGTCGCTCACACTCGCACGTCGATGTAGCCGCGTGAGATTTGTTTTTGGACGTCGACCACATCGCGGATCATCTGGTTGAGCGCGTCGCCGGTTTGTTGTTGGACGTCGAGCTGTTTGCCCATCAACGCCATGTCAATTTTGGACTGGGTCGCATCTTGACGGGCTTGCAAAACCTGTTGAACAGGGGCTGGAATCGCACTCATGGTTGATTTGCGTTGCGGAGGAGGGTGGCGACGGAAAGAAATACGCCCGGCAATAACAACTCTTGCTCCGATTTCGGCCGAAAGCCGCGGGGTCTTGCCGTTGATGTCTTCTTTTCGTTTCGTTTGCCTCTGGTTGGATCCAATGATTCCGGTTGTAACGGTACCGTGAGTGACTGTGGTGAAGAACTTGTTGAATTTCAGTTTTTCTGAGAAATCGAAATCCTTCCGGAGACTTGCCTCGTCGTATTCGAGTGGCCGACGTCTCTCCCTCTGGATTACCAGATGCCCCGATGATGTACCGAATTCTTGCCGACCTGACCGTGATTGTTCACTTCGCGTACGTTTCCTTTGTTCTGTTCGGATTGCTGCTGACGATGATCGGTTGGGCGATGAAGTGGAATTGGATTCGCAATGGGTGGTTTCGTTGCGTTCATCTGGCGATGATTTTGATCGTCGTCGTGGAGGCTTGGTTGGGCATCACGTGCCCGTTGACGGATCTGGAGAATTGGCTGCGTGCGATGGCGGGGCAGGAGGCCTATCGTGGCGATTTCATTGCCAACTGGCTACACGATGCGATGTTTTTCGAAGCTTCGCCGTGGGTGTTCACGCTTGCCTATTCGCTGTTCGCGGCTGTCGTGGTGGCGACCTGGATCTGGATCCCGCCGAGGCTGCGAAAACAACGCTTAGCACCCCTCCCGTGAAGGAGCCTGCTGAGATCATACCAAAACTTGGTTTCTCCTTGACGGAAGCCCGCTGGGTTGTGGGTTGGTTCGGATGTGGCTCATCGATCGGGAGGTGGTCGCATTCGAACTCGGCGCCGTCGAGAGGCAACTGCTCGACCTTGTTGTCGTGAGCTTGCTGTTCGCGATCAATCAGATCGACCGCGTCTTGGGCTTCGCCGCCGTTGGTGTCAAGCAGTTCAACCTGCATGATCACGTGGCTATCGGCGTCCATCAACCCATCGACTAAGTAGCCGTGGTAAAATTCGCTAGGCATTCCGCGGCGGGCATCGCTATCCACCACGCTCAGCGTGCGATCGCCCTGACCCGGATTCAAGCTCTGGCAATGACTTCACGAGCGGGGTGCGATACGTTGCTTTTCCACGTTTCCGTCAACCGCACGATCACCTCGGGCCGGGAGGAAGATTCTCTAGTAGATAACGCGCGATCAACATCCGGACATGAACGACGGTTCCGAGGCCCTCTCGCAGTCCGTGGTCACGGTTGGGATAGACCATGTAGTCAAAGGGTTTTCCCAGTTCAATCAATCGGTCGACGAGGCCTTCGATGATCTGAATATGCGTGTTCGTTTCGCCCGACCCGGTGATAATCAATAGCTTGCCTTTCAAACCGTCAGCGAAACCGATCGGGGCTGATTTCTGATACCCTTCCGGATTCACTTCCTGGGTTTTCATGAAGATTTCTTGGAACCAGGCGTTGTAGAGATGCGGTTGCGGTTTGGGCACGACCGCGATGCCGACGTGATAGTCGTCGGGTTTGCGGAACAACGCATTGAGCGTGTTGGACCCGCCGCCGCTCCAGCCCCAAATGCCGACCCGGGAGAGGTCGACAAAGGGACGCATGCGTCCCAGTTCTTTCAGTCCTGCGGCCTGTTCCTCGGTCGAAAGTGGACCGAGACTTCCGGCAATCGCACGCCGCCAGGCCGCCCCTTTCGGCGCCGGTGTGCCGCGATTGTCAATCGACACGACGAGGTACCCGAGGTCCGCGATCACCCGCAGGAAATGACTCTGTCCGGCGCCCCACTCGTTCAACACCGTTTGCGCATGAGGTTCACCATAGACATAAATGAAAACCGGATACTTTCGGCTCTCGTCAAAATCCTTCGGCTTGATCATCCACGCGTCCATGATGACGCCATCGCCGATATCGAGTTGGAGAAACTCAGTCGGATGCGAGACAACCGATTTCGCCCGCTCGTGAAGTGCGCTGTTGTCTTCGACGACCTTGACGACTCGGTGACCTTCAACCTCAATCAGTTCGACAACCGGCGGCGTGTCGAACGTGGTAACGGTATGAAACGCCCACTTCGCATCCGGAGAAAATTGGTAGTCGTGGGTGCCGCGTTGAGCCGGCGGTGTGATGCGTTGAGGCTCGCCGGATCCCTCCAGTGCAACCCGGTACAAGTATTTTTCGGTCGCGTTTTCCGGCGATGCGCTGAAGTAGTACCAACCGCCTGGTTCATCGACGACCCCGCCCTCGATGATGTCGTACTCACCGGGAGTGAGCAGTGACAATTCCTCACCGCCTCGCGAATACCGATACGCGTGACGCCAACCGTCTTTTTCACTGATCACGATGAACTCCTGCTCGTCGCGAATCCACGTCAGTCCTGAGTTCTTCGCTTGGCTGGCCACGACCCAGGCCGGATCGGATTCGTAAAAGATTCGCTTCATCGTTGCATCCGTCGAAGCGAGAAAGAACTCACGTTGATCACGAAATCGACTCAACCGCTCGACCAGCAGTTCACCGGAGTCACCTGCCCACTCGACGAGTCCGAGGTAAAATCCTTCGTCTGGCGATTCGATCGACAACCACTGTTCGTTCTCGCCTTTGGCGTCCACCACTCCGACACGCAGCATGGGGATCTTCCCGCCGACTCGCGCGAAACGTTGCTCGCGAACTCCGGGATAGGAGGGATCACTCGGGACCAGCATCGAACGTTTTTTCACGTCGCTGTGATCCGTCTCGATGAAGGCAACGTATTTTCCGTCGGGACTCCAGCGCAGATTATGAAATGAAAGATCACGATCCGGGTTCCGGTTCGTTAGCTGAATTCGCTCGTCGGTTTCCAGGTTCCGCACAACGACGTCGCCACTACGAAACTCCAGTTTCTGTTTCCCGTCCGGGGAGACCAGGGGGCGGGACTTTGCGATTGGTTGCTCGGACGATTTCGCCTCCATGGGCTCACCGGTGCGGACGTCGTAGTGAACCGAGACGGTCTGATTGGATTCCGGATCCCGCTGCTCAACGGAATACGAATTGCTATCGGCCGACCATTCCGCCCGGAATCCTTTACCGCCGAATTCACCTTTCTCGTACACCGATTTCAATCGCGTGAGCGTGGTCCCATCGCCCCACGATTCGGGCATCGGTTGTGCTTGGAGACCCGAGAGTCCGCCCAGAAGAAAGCTAGCAAGGAACGCAGTAAGAAGGAGTTTATGTTTCATGAGTCAATGGAGAGGAGGGTTGTGAAGATGCGCCGTTTTGGCGTTAGCCACGGTGGTTAGCTACTTTCGCCGGCTGTTGATTTACAAGCCCGACGCGCAAGCGAGTGAAACAAAGGATGTACTCGCTTGCGCGTCGGGCTTGTATTGTCACGTGATTCTCGTTGAAACGATTCGATCAACAAGCCGCCAGCCCCCGTTGTTGGTGAAACGAAGAAGGAGTCGACGGATTCTTAGTTCACTTCGCTTTCGGCTTTGAGAGCGTCGGCCTCGAATAAGATCCGCTGAACATCTTGCTCACGCAATGCCTCGATGATCCGTCGTTGCTGTTGGCGGTCGAGTTTCTGCGTGATCTCTTCCTCATGCACGCCGAGCGGGACGTTTTCGAGTGACCACTCGTCGCTGCGCTGGGTGGCAAACGGGATGTCCGTCATGCGTTCTGTCTGAAGGTTACCGAGCGGGCTGCGTCCCCATGCGTAACGGTAGTGAAGCGGAGTGGCGACCATCGGGCTAGTGAGAACGAGCACTTTCTTATCCGTGATGGGTTGGCTGCGATCGTTTTGGCCGGTCACCAAATGCTCGGCTTGGGCGGGATGAAACCGACGGTCTTCACCCGCGATTGCGAATCCCAAAATCGGACCTCCATCGTCAATGGCGCTGGCCGGTTCATCCAATTGCAATTCAATGCGACCGTCCTCGAGTTTCATTTCGAGCACGATCGGCGGCTTCCAACGGAGCGAACTTTCGAAACCGTACTGTGTCGCCAACGCCCAACGTGCGATCCGTTCGCCGGCGGGGATTTTCAGTTGCGGATGGTACCAGCGGCGGCGGAGATCGTAGGTGCTGGTGAACCCGATATTCTTGTCGCCCGCGTTGTACAAATCGAGAAACGTTTGGTATTGGGCTTCGCGAATGAAGGGGCCGGGGTTGGCCATCATCTCACTGTAATTGTCGAGCGTCTGGACCGGCCCTTCGGTACACAATGAGAGGATTCCAAAGGGCAGGTTTGGATCGTCCAAGGCGGCTCGCCAGGCGGCAATCATTTCCGGGAAGACATCGCGATACATGATCGTGCCCTGAGTCCCGTTGAAACAATTGTTGTAGCCTTGATGAAAGATCGCCCCTTTGACTGCGAGGCCCGCGAGTGGACCGATCATGCTGGCGTAGCAATTGCCAGGTCGGTTCTGGTCCATCGCCGGGCCGGGACGCAGATCGGTCGGCTCGGTTTCGCCCGCCGGCATTTCGCGGCCCTCGGCTTGGAATTTCGCTACCTTCTGACGATAGCTTTCGATTCGCCGATCTAGGTCCGCTTGGGAATCCCACTCGGAGACCTTCTGGTCCCATTCCTGGAGTAGCGTTCGGAGCGGCTGCGAATCAATCTTTCGGAGCACGGCGTCGGCTGTCCAAGTTTCCACGGTGGTGCCGCCGCGTGAGGCGTCGATCACGCCAATCGGCACTTGCGACGCCATGTGAATCCGACGCGCGAACACGAAACCGATGGCGGATAACTCACGAGCGATTTCCGGCGTGCATGCGTCCCAATCCCCTTTGCGGTAGTGGCGGCCGAACCAGTCGCTCCACTCATGCAGTCGAGCAAAGCCCGGCTTTTCATCAGGGCCGTTCATGGCGGGAACGGTGAGGACACGGATGTTCGGGAAATTCGCCGAAACGATTTCCAACTGCCCGTTCTCGATCCGGTCGAGCGGGAATTCCATGTTGCTCTGCCCGCCCAATACCCAGACGTCACCGATCAGAATGTTGTCCAACGTGAGCGTCGTGTCCTCTCCGCGGATCGTCATCGTTTGAGGCTGCGAATTCGCGGCCATCGCGGGCAATGTGACTCGCCACGTTCGGTCTGCCCCAGCGGTCGCGGTTTGTTCATTCTCACCGAGCGTCACGAACACTTTTTCGCCAACGCCCGCCCACCCCCAAACGGACATCGTCTTCTCACGTTGCAGCACCATGTTTGATTGAAACACGTTGCTGACACACAACCCGGCACCGATCGCGGGAACATCAACGACGTCCTGACGAGGCATTTGCCCACTCTGCGAGAACGCGACTTCGGGGGCCAGCGACAGCAGCAGCATCACGCCGAGAGGAATCAAAAGGAGACGTGAAATCGGCGTGTTGGCTTGAAGTGATCTTTTGTTCATAAGTATCGAGGCTCTGTTGATATCCGTGTTCTTGGATGAATGAATCACGGGATATCTTACTCGAATCGGAGCACGTCGGTCATCGACGCCTATCCGCCAGGACTGTTCTTTGCGAACGGGCGTTCCAATCTAGGGGATGCCGGACCGGCACCGAAGCGGCTTGCTCCGGCCTACGATGGCAGAATGCCATTGTGGTAGATGTCCTGGACGTCGTCACAGTCGTTGAGCATGTCCATGAACTTTTCGAACATGGCGACGTCGTCGGCGGCGATCGGTGAATCCGTTTGCGGGACGAACGAGATTTCATCAATCTCAAATCCGATGCCTTCGAACGCCGCCGTGAGTGCCTGTTTGGCTTTGTGAAGCTCGCTCGGGGGGGCGAACAAGGTCATGCTATTGCTGTTGCTGTTGCATTCCAATTCAGCGACATCGACGTCGGCTTCCAACAGTGTCTCAAGCACCGTCTCTTCACTGTCGGCTTGGAACGCCAGGATCGCGAAATGATCGAAGCTGTGGGCGACCGAGCCTGGAGCACCTATCTTGGCTCCGGTTTTAGTAAAACAATTGCGGACGTCCGTGATGGTTCGATTGTTGTTGTCGGTCAGACAATCGATGATGACGGCGCATCCACCGGGGGCGAACCCTTCGTAGCGGGCGGCAACGAAATCCTCTCCGCCGGCGCCGCTCGCTTTCTCGAGTGCTTTTTCAATGACGTGCGCGGGGACTTGGTCCCGTTTGGCTTTCTCGATCAGGGATCGTAATGACGGGCTGCAGTCGGGGTCGGCGCTCGAGTTCTTTGCCATCACATAGATCTGTTTCCCGTACTTGGAATAGACCTTGGTCTTGGCCGCGGCCGTCTTGGCCATCGACACCTTGCGGACTTCGAAACTGCGTCCCATCGTTTTTTCCTGAGTCCTGAAATGTTCGGAGAACAATGGAGTCCATTGTCCGGCAATGACTATCGACGGCGTTTTTTCTTTCGCGTCATCGGATTAAGAGTCCGCCGGACGACGGCGGGTGGCTCGTCCGTGTCGGGTTCTTTCTCGACAGCGACGGGGATCGGATCGAATCCTTCGATCGAATCTCGCATCAGTTCTTTGTTGATGCGTTGTTCGATGCTCGTCAACACATCGCCTTCACCGGGGACGACGAACGTGTAGGCGACGCCATCGCGTCCCATCCGTCCGGTACGCCCGACGCGGTGGACGTAATCGTCGCAATCCTGAGGCACGTCGAAATTGACGATGTGGGAGATTGTCGTGATATCGATCCCGCGTCCGACGACGTCGGTGGCGATCAGCAGTTTCAACTTGCGATCCCGCAGACTTTGCAGAACTCGGTCGCGTTCGCGTTGCTGCAAGTCGCCGTGGATACAGCCACAGGCACCGTGGTAGGTGCGAGACAATTGGCGGTGCAGCCGATCGGTGCCGCGTTTCGTGCGACAGAAAATGATCGCTTGCTCGGGGTCTTCCCGTTCCAACAATTGTTCGAGCAGTTCGACTTTTCGCTCGTTGGCGACGGTGAAATATCGTTGCTCGATCGTTTCGACGGCCATTTCGTTTTGGCAGCAATCGATCACGACTGGATCGGACATGTAACTTTCGGCTAACCGGCGAACGACCGCTGGCAGTGTCGCCGAGAGCAGCATGGTTTGCCGGTTCCGAGGGCATTTCCGCAGGATGCGTTCGATTTGCGGGCGGAACCCGATATCAAGCATCCGGTCGGCTTCGTCGAGGACAACACACCAGGCGTTGTTCAAACGCAGCGTACCGCGTTGCAAGTGATCGTGGATTCGCCCCGGGGTGCCGACAACGATTTGGACGCCGTTTTCGAGTTGCCGGAGCTGGCGGTTCATGTTCTTGCCACCCGACAGGACCGCGATTTCGGTCGGGATGCCGTGGGCGAGTCGCGCGGTTTCCCCGGCGACTTGATCGGCGAGCTCCCGCGTCGGCACCACAATGATCGCTTGCGGGTCGCGGCACTCTTCGAGCGAGTCGAGTTGTTCGAGAATCGGGATCGCGAACGCAGCCGTTTTACCGGTCCCCGTCCGGGCTTGGCCGATCACGTCGGTGCCGGCGAGGCCATAGGGAATCAGGGCGGCCTGGATCGGCGACGGTTTCGTGAACCCGGCATGGGCAACGGCCTGCCGCATCACCGGCGACAAGTCGAGTTCGTCGAACGAATCCATTTCAGGCGGTAAGACGATCGGTCCTACCGATTCTAAAAGGGCGATCGTATCCTCGGCTTCTTCGAACCGAGGAGGGCGGGCACTACGGCCGCTACGGGCGTTTCGGGGGCTTCTTGAGTAACTCATGACGAAAGTTTATCGTCTTCTCGCGTTTTGCGACACGGGTTCGCGAAAAAGGTGGGGAAATAGAGTCGGTTCCGCAAGCGGCGCCCTTTTTTTTGAATTAAAACGGATGATCGCGCAATCTTTCGCCGTCGACAGTCTCTGCTGTTATAGGATTCATTCCTGTCCCTCGCCTCCTCTGGACTCCGCGATGGGATTCGAAAACAACCGCCCTTTTTGGCAACACCGATGAAAACAGCATTCATTCGATTTCGTAAAACAGGCCTGGCCGTGATCGCTCTGGCTGGCTGTGCGTTTGCCGGCTGTTGGGCGATCGGGCAGACCGAAGGGGAAACCGTGGCAAAGAATTTTAACTTACCGCTGCCCACCATCGGTGGCGCTCAATTGTGGACCGATCTGACGCACCGGAGCGGATTCCGAGTCCAGCAGAACGCCGTCACCGGGCATTGCCGTGTGCTCGATCCGAGCAATATCCGACGTGGTTGGGGCAGTGAAACCGATGCGATCGCATTGTTCGATGAGTTGTGCCCGGCACCGCCAGCACCAGCCGCCAAACCGATTGCCGTCCTGATTCATGGATTGATGCGAACGGATTCTTCCATGAAATCGCTCGAAGAGAAACTCAATGAAGTGGGGTACACGCAGGTGATCCGGTTCGGATACGCCAGTTCGCGGTCGGGGTTATCAGACTCCGCGACTGCGTTACGCGGCGTGCTCGAAGGCCAACATCCCGATGCCGAGTTCTGCTTCGCCGGCCACAGCATGGGCAACATCATCATGCGTTACCTCGTCGGCGATCTGCAACGTGAGGGCGACCCCAAAAACATCCTGCCGCGATGCCGTTGCATGGTGATGCTGGGGCCTCCCAATCAAGGCGCTGCGATCGCTCGGCGGCTAGGTGCGACCGGTGTGTTCGAATGGGTCGCCGGTCCCGGTGCGATGGAACTCGGGACACGATGGGAGGATGTGGAATCCAAACTCGCGACGCCACCGTTCCCTTTCGCCGTCGTCGCCGGTTGCCTGAAACCCGCCGGGCTGCAAAACCCGTTAGTCGACGGCGAAAGTGATTTCGTCGTCAGTCTCGAAGAGGCCCAACTCGACGGTGCCGAAATCGTTCACGAAGTCCCCGTGCTGCACTCGTTCCTGATGAATGATCCGGACACGCAAACGTGGACGGCGGATTTTCTAGACGCCCATTGAGGGTGTCGTTGGGGAGGGTTTCGATGAGCTGTTTCGACGATAGTGGTCTGGGACAGCTTCTTTTTCGGGTAGGAAAACTCGTCAAGAGTTTCGGTCGGTAGCGTCCGACGTCAAAAGTATTGACGGCTTCCGCTACGACCCAAGCCTCCTTTTTGATTGTCCCAGACCACCGGGCTCCGTCGGGCTCGGATCCAGTTCGGGGAGGCAGAAAGAGGTTGTGGGGACGGAAGTGAGCTATTTTCCGGTTCATCCGACCGAAGCGTGCGCCGACCCCAGGATTGAGGTTTTTCAGGGCATGGCTGCAGTGTCCCATGATTTGATGAAAAATCGTCCTCGGAGAACCGAAATCCGCCGAGGACCGTCGGCACCATTGGCGCACGGTTTTTGCAGGAAGACGCTGGTGACCGAGATCTCCCTTGTCGAGTGGCACCTCTGCAGAGCTCGACTGCGTTTGTTCCGGCTTACGTAGTCCACCAGCATCCCTACTCAGGCACCAATCTCGTTCGATCCGGGAGTCATGCCTGGAAAACCTCCGGCGCACGCTGCCGCCGGATGAACCAATTTTCCTGCCCCCATTTTTCTGCCTTCATCTCCCGCGAAGATCGTGCGACAGAGAAGCGGCAGAGATCACCGGACATCGTCGGGCTCACTCAACGTGATCCTAGACGTAAAAATGCTTCCCATTGTTGGGTTCCCCTGTCACCTCAACCGCCCTCGCGGAGTCGGTCGAAATACTGGCGGGTTTGCTCGCGCTCGTCTCGCGGGAGGACTTGGTCTTCGAGCGGGTCACTCTCCTCGTTCATGGAGGATTCGATCACGTTCTTGATCGACTCGCGAGTCACGCCTTTCCTGTTGGGGCCGTTGGCGATTCCGGCGATCACGGCGCGTCCGCGTTGGATTTCGCCACGGACCTGGGTGTCGTACGTGTTCGTATCCCCTTTCTCCTCGGGTCGGTCGCCTTTGCCGGCGCCCTCGCCCATGCCGGACCCGGGTTTCTCGCCCTGGCCGAATCCGTTGCCCATGCACTGTTGGCACCCTTCACCGCTGCAACCCTTACAGTTCATTTGCTCTTTCGACTGGGACAGATCGTCGAGGGCGGATTGGAGGTCTTCGAGTTCCTCCATCGCCGATTGCATGTCACCGAGTTCCTCGCTCATTTGTTTCATCGCATCGGCGGCGGCTTGCGAGTCGCCTTGTTCCATCGCTTCGGACGCCTGCTGCATCGCCTGCGCCATCTGCTGCATCTGTTGCATTTGGGAATCGGCCGCTTCGGCTTGGTTGAGCTTCTGCTGCATTTTGGCCGCGTCTTCGCTGCGGCCTTCTCGTTTGGCCTGCTCGATCTTTTGTTTCAGGTCTTCTTTCTTTTGCTCGTGTTGTTGGACGGCTTGGCTCATTTGCTTGGCGAGCTGCTTGGCTTGCTCGGCGAGTTTCTCTTTGTCCTTTTCGCTGAGTTTGCCTTCTTCGAGTTTCTTAGCGAGTTTGCGGATCTCCTCGGCGGCTTTGCCGAAGTCACCTTTTTGGATTTGTTCGGCGATCTTTTCAGCCGGACCGCCTTCGAGGCCCTTCATCTGTGAGAGCGTGCGTCGGAGTTGCTCAGGGGAACCGATACGGTCCTTGCGTTCTTGGATTTGGTCTTTGATTTCGTTAAGTTGGATCAAGGCGTCTTTGCGGTTGAGCGATTGGCTCGACGTGATCCGGTCGAGTTGCCGTTCCATGTTTTCGAACAACTCCTTGGCTTCCTGGAGCCCCTTCGCCTCGGAGGCGCGACGTTGTTCGGCGATGCGTTTCTTCAGCTCGGCGGCCACCGATTTGACCTGCCGGACTTCGGAGGCGTTCGCCGACTCGGCGAGCGACACGCTGGCGGAATCAGCCGGCTCGACCACGAGAATCATCACGGCCAAAATCGGGACGAGCGAGAGCGGTAACCACGCCATGCGGTTGGCGTTCAATGGAAACTTGTCACGGATCCGCAGCGACTCGGCCCGGCGGGCGGCGTCGTCTTGCAAGGCGTCGGCGAACGGGGACACGGCAAACGGGGACGCAGGTGATGCGGTTTTATCGGACTCGCTGGTCGAAACCGCGAGCGAGCTGCTGAGCCGTTCCCGCAATCCGAATCGGCGATCCACCTCAGCGGCGGCTGAACCACGCGACGGGGCCTGCCACCAGGCGTGAAACGCGGCGACGATGATCGCGAGAATCGAGGTCCCGGCGAGCCAGCCGATGATCCATTGCCGGGATTGCAGGCCACCGTCGGTCGCACCACCGCCGGATACACCACCGCCGGATACACCACCGCCCAAGCCGATTGCGGAGGCGATTTGCTCCAGCGGCACGATCGCCATGCTCATGATCGCGATCGTGCTGACGAGCAAGGCGGCAAACAAGGTGACGTTGAGCGATCGTCCGAAACGACCGACGATCAGACGCCGCCGGGCCGAATCGACTTTGGCGAGGATGGTCGTGTTGGCTGGCATCGGCATGGCATCAATCCGCAAACGCGATTTGTAAAAAGAACTGACTTCGGTGACTCGCTTCCAGTTCGGATTGTAGCAAAACCGGCCAGTGTCAACCGGTTTGATTGAACATTTCGTGAACGTTGTGCCGATCAAGACGGGAGAATTGATCTTTCGGTATCCTCCGAATTTCCTATGATCAGCTTCATGAGAGAGCCCCTGGTTTTCTAAACGGATTATTGTTTTCGGAATCGATGTACTCAAAGGAATGAGCCATGCGAACTCTAGTTTTACTCGGATTGGCCATCGGAGGTGCTTTCATGGCAGGATGGTTCACGGTCGAACGCGACGGGGATCACACTCGGATCGAGATCGACAAGCAGGCAATCCGCAGCGACACCCGTCAAGCGATCGACAAGGGGCGTGATATACTCGACCAGCGTGAACAGGAACGTCTGGCCCAGCAACAGCAGGGCGGGCCGACTGGTTGGCCACCGGCAGCCGCACCGATGCCCGGAAACGGTGTGCAGGGTGCCGGTTTCGCAACGCAACCACAGTTTGGGAACCAACAGGGCGGCAACTCGCAGTTCGGAAACCAGCAAGGTTTCAACAGCAACGGCCAGAACTTCAGCAACCAACAGAATCAAAACGGCCAAGCGAACTCCGGCGGTTTCAACCCGTCCTTCCCAGTGCCGGGCGGAAACCAGCAACCGCAGCAACAGCCCCGCTGGAGCGAAATGCCGCCCCCGTGGCAGCAACAAACTCGGTAACAGACCGTCCCGAAATTGCGTCCCGTCACCGTACGTCAGCCTTTCCAGGCTGACATGGCCAAACACCGTACGTCAGCCTTTCTAGGCTGACATGGCCAAACACAATGTCAGCCTAGAAAGGCTAACGTACGCTATTCCGGGACAGATCCGGCATCCCCTGGATTTAGCTGAACCGTCCTGCCGGATGGGCGTCGTGGACTTAACGTCCGACGTCGCCGCGATTGTTGTCGTCCGAGTGTGATTTTGTTGTGGGGATGAACTCGCAGGCTGGCAGCCTGCACTATGGGGTCTCGCGATCGGGTATTCTACTGGGCTGTCCCGTCTAATACTCTTGCCCCTACCGAGGTTCCGCGATGTCACGTGCCATTCTCCTGACCGCCGTTTTCCTGACGTGTGGTCCGTTCATTTCCGCTGGTTTCGCTGAAACCTGGGTCGATCTCACTGGAAACTTTCGCATTGAAGCCGAGTTCATCGGCGTCGAGGGCAAAGAGGTCGCGTTGAAGAAACCCGACGGCAGCGTCATCCGCGTGCCGATCGCCAAACTCAACGCCGAAAGCGTTGCCCAAGCCAAACGTTTGTATTTGGCGGCCGAGGCGGGCGGCAACATGGCCCCTGCTGGCGGTGCGGACAATGCACCGGCAACCGGCAACACCGGTTCGTCGCTCGGCGAGAACCCTACAATCGAGCAAACCCTCGACGTCATCAAGGGACTCGGTACCGCGCCCGACCCGGCCATGGCCTGGGACATGATGCCCGGCTCGTATCGCGGCGATGTCAACGAAATCGCTCAGTTGCTCGCCCAATCCGTCGATGCCCCAACCTGGGACGCCGCGATCGGAATGCTCAACAAATTTCGCAGCCTGCTCGACGAGAAAGAAGAGTTCATCCTCAACAGCAGCCTCGTGCCTGGCGACGCCGAGAAACAAATGCTGCAACAAACACTGACTGTGTTCGAGCCGATGCTTCGAGAAATTCTCGCCAGCGATCTGACCAACCAATCGGCGATGAAAACGTTTGACGGAGATCGTTTCTTCGAAACGCAGTACCCCCAATTGAAAGCCCGAGCGATGGCGGTCGCCGAGATGATGAAAACCCTCTCCCCGGATGCTTGGAAACAAAACAACGTCGACGTTTCATTCGAAGTCGTTTCGGTCGAGAGCGACTCGGCAACCGTCAACATGACCTCCGCCGAGGGAGTCGAAGAGCAAACCTATCGCCGCATCGAGAATCGTTGGATGCTCGCCAAAACTGCCGATCAATGGAAAGAGCGAATGGGGAAGGCCCGACAACAACTCGAATCACTGCAAACACCCGAAGGACAACAGAAGCTCGCGCAAGCCCGCCAAGTACTTTCGATGGGCGCGTTCATTTTTGATCCGATGTTGAAAGCGAGCACTCAAGCCGAGTTCGACCAAGCCGCCGCCGGTCTCGCCGCCATGGCGTCATCAATGATGCCAACCTTCCCTTAACCCGAGTGAACCCATGATCCATCGACGCCAATTTCTCCGCACTGCGGCGCTCGGTGCGGCCGTCGCCCCCGCCATCATCACTGCCAAACGCTCGGCCGCCCAAGACGTGATCGGCGAGGGCGATTTTCAATACCGGTTCGATCACCGATGGGCCCAATTGCCCGAGCAGTATCACTGGCAGATCACCCACAACGTGGCCACCGATCCGGACGACAACCTGTACGTGATTCACGAAGGCGACGCTCGCCTGACCGATCACCCGTCGATCTTTGTTTTCGATCCCGAAGGCAAATTCGTTCGCGCCTTCGGACAACAATTCCAAGGCGGCGGGCACGGCATCGAAGTGCATGTCGAAGACGGCACGCCGTACCTCTACGTGACCGGATACCAACAATCCAAAACGATCGCCAAGATGTCACTGACGGGGGAACTCGTCTGGCAACAATACGCGCCGATGCAGTCCGGACTGTACGCCGCCGGGGAAGCGAGCAACCCGAAAAAGGTATGGGGCAAAGACCGGTTCATGCCGACGAACTTCGCCTTCCTTGACGACGAGTTCCTGGTCGCTGACGGTTACGGTAGTTTTTGCATTCACCGCTACGATTACAACGGGAACTGGAAATCGTTCTTCGGTGATCGCGGCAGCGGTCAAGGCAAATTCAACTTGCCTCACGGATTGTGGATCGACCGACGCGGCGAAGGCGACCCGCAAATTGTCGTTTGCGATCGGGCCAACAACACGCTGCAAGTCTTCGATACCGAGGGCACGTACAAAAAAACTGTTCCCGGTTTCGGATTGCCCGCCAACGCCGACACGCATCAGGATTTGATGGTGATCCCGGAACTCGTCGCCCAGGTGTCGATCCTCGATGCGGATCACAACGTGATCGCGAAATTAGGCAGCGACCAAGAGCGAATTCTCGCGGACAAGAAGACGCACAAGGGCTTCCGCATCCGCACCGACGAGTCGACATGGCAAGACGGCAAATTCGTCCACCCGCACGACGCCTGTTTCGATTCGGCGGGCAACCTCTTTGTCGCCGAATGGGTCGCCACCGGACGAGTGACGCGGCTGCAACGGGTTTGAACACATCGGCGGAACCTCACGTAAACGAGTCTTTCGGAGACTCGTAATTTCCATCGTCTCGGAGAGACGCCGCTGCGTACGTCCACCGAAGGAATCGTGACGACGTACTGAAACATCACACCTCTCTTGACGAAGCGAATTCATTCGCTTAGCGACAGCGAAACAATAATCAGGGTAGTGGACGAGGTTCCGAGTCCTCGTGATTGCTGGAGCGAGAAGACTCGGAACCTCGTCCACTACCCTGAGACTGAGCTATCCCAGACCACTAGTCCCCTCATCTTGACAGCGATGACACGGTATCCTGATTCCACGTGGATCAAATCTTCCCCTGACCGAGGTAAATTTCGTGAAAATCAACGTTCCCAACCGATCCTTCGCCTGGATTCTGAGCCTGAGCCTGTGCGGTGTTGCCGTGACGCTGGCTCATCCAATGACATCCATCGCCCGCGATGGTGCCGCAGTCAGCGAAGACGCTGCGGAAACCGCCGCCCCTGAAAAAGTCACCGTTTTCGATGCGGGAACTCTTCTCGTTCCGGCTGAAATCAAACGGGCCAAAGCGGCCAACAACCTGATCGAGCACGAATTCAAAGCCTCCGCCGGCGGGGGCGACGACGCGGTAACGGCTCGCGTCACGATGATGGCGTCGGGTGGCGGTATCAAAGCGAACATCGACCGCTGGGTCGGTCAATTCACCGGCCCGAAACGCAAAACCGGCGAAACCCAAGAAACCAAAAGCGGCGATTGGGTCGTTCACACGATCAAGATCTCGGGCCAGTACGCCGAACGCATGGGCGGCGGGCCGTTCGCCGGTGGACGCGTCGTCCGTCGTGACGATTACGCCATGATGGGGGCGATCCTTGTCGAGCCCAAAGGCGAATCGCCCGGTCAGCGGCAATACTTTGTCAAAATGATCGGCCCCGAATCGGTCATCAACAAGAACGAAGAAGCGTTCAAGAAAATGGTCAACTCCGTCGGTCAATAATGCTCCACGCGTGAATACTCAATCTTTTTTAGAACACCACGGCATCATCCGAAACCCGTTCGCGGAAGAGGATGCACAAACCGATCCGGTGTTCAAACAACACTGCATCCGCAACGCCTACCACCCGGCATGGGACAAGGTTTACGGTGACCCCACCGAACCGGCCACGGCGATCATCTTCGGTCCCAAGGGATCGGGGAAAACGGCGATGCGGTTGCAGGTCGATCGGCATCTCGTTCAGTTCAACGAGCAAAACCCGGATCACCGCGTTTACATCGTCCGTTACGACGATTTCAATCCGTTCCTGGATCACTTCTGTGAACGGCTCGGCAGACGGGCGGCCCGGAAACCGGAAAAAGCCCTCGACGCTTGGCGGTTGTGGGATCACATGGATTCGATCCTGTGCCTCGGTGTCACCGAGTTGGTCGACCAAGTGTTGGCCGACGAGACCGACGAGCGAGCGCGGACCGATAACGGCAACAGAATTGACAAAGCACGCGTCGCGAAACTCGACCGCAACGACGCCCGGGATCTGTTGCTCCTGGCGGCGTGTTACGACCAATCGACGGCGTCCACGTTCACCGGACGGATCGGCCAATTGAGGAATCGATTGGGGTTTCATAACTGGACCGCTTCGCTGGATTTCTACTTTGCGATCGGATGGGCCACGTTGGTCACGATCGTCGTCGGATGGATGTTTTTAAATTCGGTGGACGACGTGGGTGTGAGGACTTGGAATTGGAATTGGCTGTGGTGGATCCCGGTTCTGAGTTTCTTTGGCAAACTGCCGTACCTGATTCGTTTGTTCAAAAACCACTTTGCCGCCGCCGGGATTCACCGGCACATGCGAGTCGGCAAACGAGAAACCGGCGCCGTTCGTAAAGTCCTGATGCAGTTCCCGGCCAAGGAACTCGAAAGCCAACCGGTGCCACGGTACGACCGCACGGACGATCGATATGAGTTGCTGCGGAAATTCCAAGGCATCCTGTCGCGACTCGGGTTCAGCGGCATGATCGTGTTGATGGACCGCGTGGATGAACCCCACATGACGGGCGGGAAGCCCGAACTGATGCGTCGGTTCGTGTGGCCGTTGCTCGACAACAAACTGCTCAAACACCCCGGCCTCGGCTTCAAAATGATGTTGCCCGAGGAGTTGTACCGGGATACCGAGCGGGAAACACGCGAGTTTCATGAGCGGGCTCGACTGGATAAACAGAACGTGATTCCGGCGTTCTCCTGGACCGGCGAATCGCTCTACGATTTGACTCGGTCGCGAATGATCGCGTGCGCGGCGGAGGGGCAGTCGCCTGACCCACGGGATTTGTTCGATGACTCTTTGTCGTATGAAAAGATGCTCATTTCGTTTGAATCGCTGCGAGTTCCGCGTCATTTGTTCCGGTTTCTATACCGGGTGGTTTCGGAGCATTGCAACCAGTTCACCGACTCGGCGCCGCAGTACAAGATCGAAAAATCGACTTTTGAGACCTGTTTAGCGGTTTACGTCAGAGAAATGGCTCGGGAATGAACAAGATCCATTCCCGCGATTCGGTAAAAAAGTTACGATTAGGGTGATTGTGACGGCTAGGAACGCTCGATAGAAATTTCCTGTGTCCGTCCCGTTGCTCGGAAGAATCGGCACCCCCGTTTTCGTGAGCTTGCCGCTCGGCGAGAGTGCCGTTGCCAACGTCTTCCCACCTCCTATTTTCTCTCCAGCCCTGCCCAGCGATCGATGACTGATAGTACCGCCCCTCCGGCCTCCACCAAGAATGTTGAAACCGTTTCCGGGATCACCGTGCGTTTGTGCGGCGACTCCGGCGACGGGATGCAATTGCTCGGCACGCAGTTGACCAACACGTCAGCGTTGGCGGGTAACGACGTCGCCACGTTCCCGGATTTCCCCGCCGAAATTCGTGCCCCTCGCGGCACCCGTGCGGGCGTGTCGGGGTTCCAAGTCCAATTCGCCAGTCAGGAGATTTTCACGCCTGGCGATACGCTCGACGCGCTCATCGTGATGAACCCGGCGGCGATGGTCACCAACCTCAGCGACCTGCGGAAAGGCGGCATCCTGATCGCCAACGAGGACGGGTTCAACGACAAGGAATACAAACTCGCCAAGGTCGAGAGCAATCCGCTCGACGCCACCGTGATTGAGGAATCCTACCGGGTCGTGCGGGTCGCGATGACGAAACTGACTCGCGACGCGGTAAAGGAATTCGGGCTGAGCACGAAGTTCGCCGATCGCTGCAAAAACTTCTTTGCGATGGGATTGGTTTACTGGTTGTTCGGTCGCTCGCTCGACCCGACGATGCGTTTCATCGAAGAGAAGTTTTCGAAGAAACCGGACATCATGAACGGCAACATCGCGGCGCTTCGCGCCGGTTGGGCATATGGCGAAACGACCGAGGTGTTCGGCGAGAGTTACCAAGTCGAAGCGGCGAAATTGAAGCCCGGCACGTACCGCAACATCATGGGCAACCAAGCCCTCGCGTGGGGTTTGATCGCGGCGTCGAAAATCAGCAAAAAGGATCTGTTCTACGGCACGTATCCGATCACGCCGGCCTCGGACATTTTGCATGAATTGACGAAGTTCAAACACTTCGGCGTGCGAACGTTCCAAGCCGAAGACGAAATTTCCGCGATCGGTGCGACCATCGGCGCGGCGTTCGGCGGCACGATGGGGGTGACGGCGAGCAGCGGCCCTGGCATCGCGCTGAAGGGCGAGGCGATGGGTTTGGGCATCATGCTCGAACTGCCCATGATCATCATCAACGTGCAACGCGGCGGTCCGAGCACGGGGTTGCCGACGAAGACCGAACAGAGCGATTTGTTGCAGGTGATGTTCGGTCGCAACGGCGAGGCGCCGATGCCGATTCTCGCTCCACGCTCGCCCAGTGATTGCTTCGCGATGGCAGTCGAGGCATGGCGGATCGCGACCGAATGCATGGTACCCGTGATGTTGCTCTCGGACGGTTACATCGCCAACGGCAGTGAACCGTGGAAGATCCCGGACATCGACGAGTTACCTGAAATCGAGTGCTCGCATCCAGGACCCGTCGAGCCTGGCGAAACGTTCTTGCCGTACGCGCGGGATGAGAATCTCGCTCGCCCGTGGGCAATTCCTGGGACACCCGAATTGATGCACCGCGTCGGCGGACTCGAAAAAGAAGACGGCACGGGCAACGTTTCTTACGATCCTGATAACCACCAACTCATGACGGACACCCGTGCGGCGAAGGTTGCGAAACTCGCCGCACGCATTCCCGAGCAGGACGTGTTTGGTGAAACCTCCGGCGACGTGCTCGTTGTTTCTTGGGGCGGTACCTACGGATCATGTTTGACCGCCGTCGCTCGCTGCCGCGATGCCGGGCACAGCGTCAGCCATGCGCACATTCGTTACATGAATCCGTTGCCGTCGAACATCGGCAAACTGCTGCGTTCGTTCCGCACGGTGCTCGTGCCCGAACTCAACACGGGGCAGTTGCGATTGTTATTGCGAGCGGAATACCTCGTCGACTGCGTTGGAATCAACAAGGTTCAAGGCAGACCGTTCGCGGTGACCGAACTCGTCGACGCGATCACACATCACGCCACGACGCTGCGTCAAGTTAAAGCGGGCTGAATTGCTCGTCAAATGAATCCGATTGATCCATCATGACCTCCAAAAAACTCATCGAATTGATCGTCCGCACGCCCTTCCTCCCCTTAGAAATCCGTCTCTCCGATGGGGGCACGGTGCGAGTCGACCATCCCTGGCAACTCGCGACCTCGGCGAACAGCCCGACGTGTGTTTTCTATGGTGATAACGATGAGATGCGGATCATCTCGCTGCGGAACGTGACTGAGATTGTGACCTCCAATCTCGATCGCTTGTCCGACGCATCCTGACATTTCGAATCCAAACTCGACCACTTCCATTTCTTCAGCCCTTTGTCGATCCCATGAATCTTCCCGTTCTAAAAGCCGCTGATTTCGCGTCCGACCAAGACGTCCGCTGGTGCCCCGGTTGCGGCGACTACGCGATTCTCGCCCAGATGAAAAAAATAATGCCCGAACTCGGGTTCCCGCGCGAGAACATCGTTTTCATCAGCGGGATCGGTTGCAGCAGCCGGTTCCCGTACTACATGAACACGTACGGCATGCACAGCATCCACGGTCGCGCCCCGACGTTCGCCACCGGTTTGAAATCGACCCGTCCAGAACTCATGGTGTGGGTGATCACCGGTGACGGCGACGCGTTGTCGATCGGCGGCAACCACTTCATCCACGTGCTCCGCCGGAACCTCGACATCAATATCGTGTTGTTCAACAATCGCATCTACGGGTTGACCAAGGGTCAATACAGCCCGACGAGCGTCGAGGGACAAATCACCAAGAGCACGCCCATGGGCGCGATCGATCATCCGCTCAGTCCGCTGTCGATCGCCCTGGCCGCCGAAGCGACGTTTGTCGCCCGTACCATCGACGCTCATGTGAAGCATCTCGGTGAAACGCTCAAAGCCGCCGCCGCTCACAAAGGCACCTCGCTCGTCGAGGTTTATCAAAACTGCAACGTTTTTAACGACGGCGCGATGGCGTATGCCCAAGAAAAGAAACAACGGGTCGAAAACGTTGTCGAACTCGAACACGGCAAACCGTTGATCTTCGGCGCCAATCGCGACAAAGCGGTGCGGATGATCGGCAGCCGTTTGGAAGTCGTCAACACAGCCGATGTCCCCGCCGACGATTTGTTGATCCACGACGCCCACGAGCCCAACCCCGCGATCCAAATGATGCTGGCGCGGATGCGGTACCCTGAAATGCCCGAACCGATCGGCGTGTTGCGACAGGTCGATGGCATTGCGACGTACGACGACCAAATCAACGAGCAAGTCACCGCTGCGAAAGCGAAGAAAGGCGAAGGCGACTTGCACGCCCTGTTCCACTCCGGCGACACCTGGACCGTCGCCTAGTTGGGCGATTAGCTATTGGCGATTGGCTATTGGCTATTGGCTTTTGGCTTTTGGCTTTTGGCCGGATCAAGCTGCTTTGGCGTTGATCCGGCATCCCCTTGGAATTCAAACCACCTCTTATTTCAACCGCGAAAAGCCAACAGCCAATAGCTAAACGCCAATAGCTAAACGCCAACAGCCAATCGCCCCTCAGGAGAACCAGATGGCTCGTGGAACGACCTTCAGCGACGTGACCCGTACGATCGGCGACACGCCCATGGTTCAGATCAATCGTTTGGTCCCCTCAGGCGGCGCGATTGTGTTTGCCAAATGCGAGTTCTTTCAACCGCTCAACAGTGTCAAGGACCGCATCGGTGCGGCGATGATCGAAGCCGGTGAGCGGGACGGGCATATCAATCCGAGCACGCACATCATCGAACCGACCAGCGGCAACACCGGCATCGCACTCGCGTTCGTGTGCGCTGCGAAGGGATACAAGTTAACGTTGACGATGCCGGAATCGATGTCGGTCGAACGGCGTGCGCTGTTGCGTGCGATGGGTGCTCACTTGGTTTTGACTCCGGCCGGTGACGGGATGAAAGGCGCGATTGAGACGGCTCAGAATCTCGTCGATAAAACTGAGAACGCGTTCATGCCCCAGCAGTTCGAGAACGCGGCCAACCCGGCGATCCACGAGGCCACCACCGGCCCTGAAATTTGGGAGGACAGCGGTCACAACATTGACGCCATCGTCGCCGGCGTGGGGACCGGTGGCACGATCACCGGCGTCGCCCGCTATCTGAAAAAACAAAACCCGAACTTCAAAGCCATCGCTGTCGAGCCGACCCACTCGCCCGTGATCAGCGGCGGTCCCGCTGGGAAACACCAAATTCAAGGCATCGGGGCGGGATTCATTCCCGGCAATTTAGACATCTCGATCATTGACGACGTCGTCCAAGTCGATGATGAAGAGGCGTTCGCCTGGGGCCGCCGGTTGGCGAAGGAAGAAGGCATTGTGGCGGGCATCAGCAGCGGAGCAAACATCTGCGCGGCCGCCCAAATCGCAGCCCGCCCAGAAATGAAAGGCAAACGCATCGTCACGATCATGTGCAGCCTCGGCGAACGCTATCTCAGCACGCCGCTGTTCGGCGACCTCGGCCTCTGAGACCAGTTGGCAAAACGGCGAGGAAACACGCGAGGGCGGCCAACCACATCGGCTCTCCGTTGGGATTGAACGCTCTGCAGGCCACCAACCGCACGGGCAAATCGGACGACTCGTCGGTTCCTCTGACGAAACGACTGATTTCGCTATTGGCGATGAAGGTCAACGCGAACAACAACAACAACGCGAACAGCATAGACAGGTCCTGGGGGCCAAACCCAATCCCGTTGTAACGCTCAGGTAGAACAACACGCCGAGCGTGAGCATGGCAAGGCTGCCCTTCATCGGAACGCCAAAGACATTCACGCCCGTCCAAGTCAGCAGGGCAAAGTTCACCATCGCGATCACGATGCACGGGAGTTGTTTCCCAATCAGAAACTCGATTCGAGTCGTTGGCGTTACATAGAAGATCGTGGTCGAACCGAGTTCCTTCTCTTTCACGACACTGACAGCCAGCAAGATCGCGGGGATCAACACCAGTAACATCGCCGGGACGCTGGGCACCCATCGCATTGATGCTCTCGAATCTGGGCTGGATTGGGATCGCACTTCCAGATCGGCGGACGTCAACGTCGGTGTGCTGCCGTCGGTCTTTCGAGCGAGAGCAACGAGGTAGTCCATGTGAACGCCTTGGATGTAGCCGACGATCGTTTCGGCCCGAAACGGCATCGCCAACGGCATCGCCTATTCCACGACCAGGGAAACGTCACCGGGGACGAGACGGCTTTGCGGCGTTTGATCTTGGTCGAGCACCGCGTATCGCAAATTCCCCATTTCGGTGGTCATGCGAACCCGAGCCGAATCGAATCCCGCATGACCTCCAACGTTTCGCGGGATGAGTAGGCGAGAAGTCGACGACGGAGTTCCTTCGGACAGCACAGTAGTCGGGTGTGCGGTTCCCGACGATCGAGGCCGACGCGTTGGAATTGAATTCTTGCGTTACTGTGACCGTATCCGACTTCTGCAACAGTCTCCGCCGGGAGGGTGAAGGCGTGAACACCCTCGAATCCAGTACTTCAAAACCGCACGATCTCCGAAGTTGGCTTTGATCAACGTCCCAAGCGTTGCAAATCGTCATCGTTGAGCCGAAAAGTAAAATTACCGTCACCCACCGTCTCTTGTAGTGAAGCGACTACCTGAGTTCGCCGGACATCATCTTCAAACGGCCCAGGCATGTACAAAGGCGATCCCTGAAAACCAAACTCAACGCTCTCTACGTTTTGTGAGACATCCACGTCGCCCCACAGCCACTTGGCCTTGGCGTAATCCGGGTGCGGTTGCAAACCTAACGATGCCGCGTAAGCCACGCCGCCCTCGACAATCGCTCGTCCTCGCTCGGGCTGGCAGCGGTTGATTTGCAAATTCTTCTTCAGCTCTTCCAACATCTCGCGGACATCGCCGGGCGATTGAATGCCAAGCTGAACGTCTTTCACACCCAAGCACCAGCAATCGACCAAGTAATTCGCGAATGCCAAACGGCCATCGTGCGCACGCCTAGCCAGAAAAACGGTGACCATCCCGTTCATTTCGCGATGCGAATCATCGCACAGCAAGCAGGAGGTGATCTCACCTCGACTGGAAAGCTTCATCATCTCGGCAGCCGATTGCATCTGCTGCTTTCGCCTGGCAAGTTCTTGAGCCTTGTGATTGTCTTTACTTCGTTTTTTGGCCAGTTTTTGCTGTCGCTTACGCTCGTCTTTTCCCATTACTCGATACTCCTAAGCACATCGGGGGAATAGGTTCGGCAGAACCTCACGTAGCAGCGTCTCTCTGAGACTCGCAATTTTCAGCGTCTCAGAGAGACGCTGCTACGTGGTTCCACCGAATGAATTGTGACGATGTGCTTATCAAATGTAATTCGATTCCAAGCCGAGAAAGAGTATCCAATAGTATCCAATGAAACGAAAGGACACTCGCCACAACGGAAGCGAACGATCCACACGCCGCGAGAACCTTGATCGGTATCCGGTGCCCCAACCGATGGCACGACACTCGGAAGGCTTCCCAGTACCGATTGCTCGGCAGAAACGTTAGAATGCTTTCAAAATCGAGACCATTGCTACGGAGATGCCCGAGTGGATTTTGATGAACGCGCCTTCACGGATGCCACCCAAACCTTTGGCACCACCAGCGTCGATTTCAATCCAATAATGCGTGTTTTAGCAGCTAAGAATGAAAGTGAGTGAGTCGTCATGAAAGGCGAACAACTCGACCACGCTCGACCCGACTTTTGCCAAGTGCGGGCAAAGCACCACCGGCGAAATGTTGTCACGCTCCAGCGGATTCGGGCGGTTGGATTTTCGCGGTTACCATTGTTGGCACGAACTCAATGATCTGCTCTCGCTCGCGAGGATGGCCGTTGCCCGCAGTGAAGACCATCGTCACACCCATTTTAGTGCTCACGATCCGATCGCTGTCTCAATCGTGTTGGATCGCAGGCCGGACTGGATGGCGGATCGAATCGTCGAAGGAACACGGAGCAGGCACGGCCATTTCTCAACGACGACCTGGATGCTGCTCCGCAAGGCGGGGTTGGTGAAATGGTCGATGATGCCGACGTAACCGATCAGATACTTGGCGGTGTCGCCCGCTTCTTCGATGAACGCAGCGATGATTTGGAGAGTTCATTTCGCCTGTCACCTTTTGCGTTCGCCTTTTTCAAGTATTCATCGCGGCCCAGGCGGCGAAATTCGTCACGGTATCGTCTTCGCGATTGCCGGCGGGCAGGCTGGTTTCCACGAATTCGTTGACGTCGCAAAGGTCCGCGATCGAGTCGACGATCACGTCGGGGCCAAACGCGAAGTGCTCTAAATCTTCGCGGCGGGTTCCCCCGGTGAGCGTGAGCACGGTTCGGTATCCCATCTGGACGCCGCCCAAGATGTCCGTGTCCATCGTGTCGCCGACCATCACCGTTTGAGAGGTGTGCAACCGTAGCTCCTTGCGGGCGGCGCGCATCATAATCGGACTCGGTTTGCCGACGCCGAATGCTTTGCGTCCGGTCACCGCTTCCAAGTAAGCCACCGTGGCCCCGCATCCCGGACGCGTCCCCGCCTTGGTCGGGCAACTCGGGTCCAAGTTGGTCGCGATCAATTTAGCGCCTCCCAAAATCATATCGACCGCCGATTCGAGAGCATTCAGCGTGATCGTGCGTCCTTCGCCCACAACTACAAAATCAGGCGAATGATCGACGATCGAAAAACCATTCTCGTGCATCGCCTGCAACAGACCGCCCTCGCCAATGACGAATGCGGTTCCCTTCGGTTTGAGTTTGGCAAGGAACCGTGCCGTTGCCATCGCACAGGTGAAGATGTGTGATTCCTCCACCATGATGCCCATCCGGTGCAATTTGGTTTGAACGTCACGCCGAGTCCGTTGGCTGTTGTTGGTCAAGAACAGAAACGGAATTTCGTTCCGCAACAACACACGAATGAACTCATCCGCGCCAGGAATCAACTCGCTCCCGCGATAAATCACCCCGTCCATATCGATTAAGAAACCGGTTCGCATCGTTTTGCTTTAAAAAGTGAAAGGTTGTGTTGACGCTTGCCCGTTTGTTAAACACGGACGCCACAACCATCAGCGAAAGCACGTTCTGTACCGCAGCGACGTAGGGAGACTCACAATCCGTTAACGCACTGCAACGTGAAACAGTCGCAACGATGCATTCGGGATCAACACGTCTTGCCTCATTTGCGCGCAACGGATGCGTCCGGCAAATAAAAGGGGAAAAGCGAAGAAAAGAGGGAAAGCAAAGAAAATCGGTTCATCCGACGGAAGCGTGCGCCGACCCCAGGATCGAGGTTTTTCAAGGCATGGCTCCTGTGTCCAATGATTTGATGAAAAATCGTCCTCGGCGAACCGAAATCCGCCGAGGACCGTCGACACCATTGGCGCACCGCTTTTGCAGGAAGACGCTGGCGACCGAGATATCCCTTGTCGAGTGGCACCTCTGCAGAGCTCGACTGCGTTTGTTCCGGCTTACGTAGTCGACCAGCATCCATACCCAGGCACCAATCTCGTTGGACACTGGAGTCATGGAGTGCCGGGATAAAACCGGTTTGGAATCGAGAATAAAAGTTTCTTACGAAGAAGGTTTAACCAACTGCTTCGGCCCTTGGCGGAGGCGCGGAAGTTCCGCGTTAAGCGTCCGTGCAGGGGGAAGCGTAGGCCAGCTAACTGAGCTCCCCAGTAATCATTGAACACGGGCAGTACTTCCATGTGCCGACCGCGTCATGGCGTCGGGAAGGCAACACCAGCTATACCGTTTTGGTAAGGGTTAGTCTGGACATGGCGGAGTCGAAGAACCTGTGCATGCGTGGAAAATTCCAAACGCGCCAGAGTCTTCCGGGAAATGGGCGAGAAGCCCCATCCGCCCCTGGGATCATGTCGCGATGACACACGACCAGGGCGACCAGCGAACCTCCCCGAGGGCAATGCTGGTATGAACGCGGATGGGATTACTGATGGTTTCGTAATACCGTCGACCCAGGCGAACAAAGCGGCGACCGCCGTAGCGGAGTCTGGCGAGGAAAGGGAACCACCAAAGGGAATCTCTCCGACTATCGTCTTTGCGCCGGACTTTGAGCCGGATCACGCAGGATTGAGTGCGATAGGGGCGGGGCGACAGGTAAGGGCGTCACTGACGCTGGATCGCTTGACCCAATGGAGGAGCCGTATGAATTAAACGCTCGAGTACGGATCTGTGCGGGGGGCGGCTGGCAACAGCCGTCCCTACCGCGATCCCAATACTGTTCGGCCCGAGAATTGCTGTCGTAGGTTTGCCAGCGGGATTTCGCAGGATGCTGCTGGGTCGATGCATCGACGGCCGCGCCGTTATGGCAGACGCAAGAGGGCGTCATCCCTTGCTGGCAGGGATCCAGAAAGCCTACGCCAGAATTGCGTTAGCATTTTTCCTGGCACGGCAGGCACTCAGGTAGAAAGTGCGGTGAACATCGAGCTTCCTATGTTCGGGAACTCAGTTCAGCTTCGCATGAGTGTTCAGCGGGTGATATCGAGGCGCAGCGTTGAGTAGCCCGCCAATCACGATGGGATCGTTTCATCGGGCACGACGCTGTCATTGGATTCATTCGCACGGTCGTTGGCCCGATGTGACGCGTTTGATCTTGATACGCTCGACTTGTCTTTTATCAGTCGCAGCAGTGCTCATCCAGGATGTTGGATTTTCTTGAGGTATTTTCTCCTGCGTCCAATGATTTAAGCAGGTCCGGGAAAGTGTTTCGGTGTATTGGCCGTTTTGGCGTTAGCCACGGTTCTCACGTGGAACCGGGGCTAACGCCCAAACCGCTAATGGGGTTAGACGCAATGAATTATCCGAACCTGCTTAGCATGTCGTATCCCACGACGACGCACTCTCTGAGGTCGAAGGAGTGGAATACCAGTGCTGTGGGCGAACTGGTTCCGCGAAGCGATTTGTCTGTCGATTGAGCGACTGTCTATCGACATTCATTTCTTAGACTCGCTTGCGTTGAGCCCTGTTGCTCGGCTACCCAGTTTCAGTTTGTACTGATTCTCCCACCGAATCACTTCGGATTTTTTGTTCGTCTTGGGGAGCACTTGCAGGATTGAAAAGCGAAACAGTTCTGGGTAGTTGGAGTCACTTGAAACCAGTTCTTTCAGGAGCTTGTTCCCGCCATGGCCCGTCGTAGCGTAATTTGACCATCGCCCCCAAATGCCAGACAATCCGTATGCGGAACCCACATATTGATTCCCGGTTGATTCAGCAAGGATCAGGTAGACACCAGAGATGGCGGAGAGACTGGTTTTCCAGTCACGATGAGCCTCGGGGTTCTTGAACAACGCTTGGAGTTCGTTGAAAGAGAGCGAGAAATCAAGGTAGTCTGCGAAAGGCGTAAGCGAACGTCCGGGCGGAAAGACTTCGATCACAGGCTTGTTGGTGATGTACTGGTGCCAGGATATGGCTGCCAATCCCCAGTCGATGACAACTCTTCCCTCCAGGTCGGCATATTGGGGTTGGTGCTCAAGCTTGTAAAAGAACCCATCAGCACCACGCCAATCTTCGAATGGCGAGCCTTTTGGTAAGTCCTTCGACGTTCGCTTTCTACCCTCGACAACTTTGTAAACGCCAATCAGCCTTGCTCTTGTTCCACCGTCACCACTGAATGTCACGATGTATTCGCACTTACCGAAAATGTCCTTCGCTTGGTGAGCTTGATAAAGATCGATCCAGTCATCACAAATCAACTGCTGGATATCGTACCGCTTGTCCTGATGGCGAACGAGCTTGGCCTTGCAGTTCGGATCAAAGCCTCTGAGTGTGAGAAGGTCCAGAATCCCAAGTTGGGTGGTGTCACTTGTCGAAATCTTTAACTTGCCCATTAGTCTCTACTCCGACACCTCGTAAGAAATTGATTCGTCAGCGAACGCTTCGATGATCAGATCCATGGCTTCGCTGGTTCTGCGTCCCCACTGGTTGATGAAAGCGTAGGTGTTGCCTTCGAAGTGAAGCAGATCGGACTCGCCCGTGTAGAATCGTTTGTCGTCAAATGTCCGTCCACCGTTAGCGGCGTCTGCGCTCGCTTTTTGAAAGAAAGTGACGACATCAACCTCGCCATCCACTCTGCGGAACATCGTGTTTTGGCGGAATGGAACAGCTTCGGCGATGGATTCCGGCGAATGACCTTTCCCAACGAGATAGCGAACAAGCGTAAAGGCGGCGGTTCGCTTCGGGAGATCGCCGTGAACCTTATCGCCAACAGTCACAGTGTAACGGGTGTAGTCGTAGGTGCGTTTGCGTGATGCTCGCTCTCGTTGCTGCTTCTCTTTCAGGCGAACTCGGTAGTCTTCCGCTTCTGGAAGCGGAATGATCTGTTGAATGTCGGCGAGGATTCGTCCGTTGTCGCTATACGGTTTGATGCGAACGCATTCAATATCGAGCCCACGCTCGTTGAGCCAAATGACCGATGTGGTCAATTCCTTAGAGAATTCGGCTGACACCAAAACAAGGCGAACGTCTTGGGCTGTCGCTCGCGGTTTCACTTTGTACCACTTTCGCGGAGTGGCCGATGGGTGAAAGTCACAGCGGTTGCCGCGCGGCAACCGTCCTGGGTCACGCTAACGCCTTGCCTATAATGGATTTACGAGTTCCTGATGCGTGAGGGGTGGTCGACCCACCTTTAGTCCTGGACCTTCGGCCACGACCGCGAAAGTGGCTCGATTCCTAACCGCGATCGACACTTGGGCGAAAGATTCTTCATCGGGTGCCTCCCATTCCAAGAATTCCAGGATCGATGTGCGAGCGTCCTCATCGCTTCCGATTGATTTCAAGAATTCGGTGTAAACTTCGGCCGCACGAGCGAACGTCATTGCCGAGACCATGGCGGCATATCGAATGGACTGGAGTTCCATGTGCCCACCGTCTTCGGTTCGCTTCAATTCGATAACGACAAGGTTGGCGTCCTTGTCGATGCCGAGAAGGTCGATCCGGCGATTACTGTCTTCCCACTGGCTAAACTCTTCGGCGATCACCAATGTGTTGGGTGAGACGATCTCGATCTGAGTTCGAAGCAGGCGCTGAAGATCCTGACGTTCACGAAGTCCAGCGATGCTGAACGACGTTTCGTCGATCTTTCGGAATTGGTCGGATGCGATTTCGTAAATTGCAATGCGTTTTAAATGCCTCGTGAGCGTTGTGAGGCAGACGCCCCATGATCGAACTCAGTACGAGTAGATGTCTGGATATCCACGGAGATCCAGGCTCACTCTTGTTGGAATATGCCGCAAAGCACGATCTGCAATCAAATCCAAACCGATTTGCTTGAGTAATCCATTCAGGCACTCAAAAAGATCGAAAAGGTGCCGCACATCAGAAAGAGCGTAGTTTAGTTGCGACTCGGACAGGCTATCGTTCATCCAGTCGGATTTCTGTTCGTCCTTGTTGAGGTTCAGACCGAAGTGCTTGTTCAACAAATCCTTCAATGAACTGCTCTCGGTTGGGGCCAGCAGCTTCGCCATGACCTTTGTGCAAGCTACTTGTGCGGCAGTGCAGGACCACTTGCTGCAAATGAATCGCAAGTCGAACATGGCGTGATGGAAGAGCTTTTGGATTCCATTGTCTTCGAGGATTCCAATGAATCGATTTGGATGGGACTCATCTGGCCGAAGTAGAAAAGACTCACCATTGCTGGTCATGATCGAAATTAGGCCGATACTGTCTTTCGCCCAGTCCAGGCCAGACGTTTCAATGTCAATCGCCAAAGCTGGGCAGTTGCGAATTGCTCGCTCGCTTTCTTGGCTAAGGTCGCCAATTTCGATGACGTGCATCATGATTTTCCACCTGCCGATAGCAATCCAACTTCATTGTTCCCAATTTGCGGCGCTTCTGACGAGGCATTTTTAACCGCTTCGATTTCTTCTGCGATGTAATCGTAGAGTGTTCCAGGCTTGCCCACTTGCAAGACCGGGACGGGTTTTTTTTCCGGGCAGTGACAATACGTCGTCATAATTGCGGTGTTGTCAAAGACGTAGTACGTCGCAGTCGGGGCAATTCCCTTAACCAGATAGACCTTCATTCGTTGATTTGCTGCTCCCCCAGCATCAGCAGCAAATGATCGGAACTCCACAACAGCTTCTTTGATTCGCTTGCTCAGTTCTGCTGAATCCATTGAGTATCGTGAGGCTAGTTCACCCACGACCTTTTCATCGTTGTAGTCAGGCAAGAAAATATTCAACTGTTTCCCTTTGGCAGCAACGAAGGCAGTCAAGAGAGACCGATTCGTGTTTCGCCAAGTTCTTCCATAGGTAATGAAGATCGATGCGATTTTTGATTCCTTGAAAAGCCGCTTCCAAGGAAGGTCGTGAAACTGCCGATCAATCTTCTGGACGCCGGACTCTTGGATCGATGATGCAACATCTGCGATGGCAAACAACTCGTTAGCAAATCGTCTCTTCGCATTCAGATCCCAAACAACAGATACCACTGCAACTCCAAGTACAGTAGTGCCAACGGAACGAACTACATGCTGCATGAAGCCGACAGCCTTGACTCTTTCGCTTTCTGCCAAAGACAAAAGCATCAATCCTAACACAATTAGTCCGATTGCAATCAACCACTGCCGGAGTGTGTTTGACTCCTTAATTGATTTGAGTAAAGACATCTTTCTAGCTCCTTTGAAAAGAAAACGGTGACTTGGGTGGACCTATCCCACAACAGCGTGGAAATTGCGCCGGTTCGGATTTAAAATGGGTCAAGGGACTGGCATTTCTGTGCCTGTCTCTTGCCTTGGGAACCGAGACTGATTGCGAGTAGTAGCCTTATCGATTGCTGCCTGAATTTTTTCGACGTACAGAGTCATCGAGTGATCTTCCTTCCAGGGAACGGCTCCTTTTGCAACCGGAGGGTCGGTCGCACCGAGAGCGGCACCAAACGAACCTTCCATCATCAACTGAGCATCTTTTTCGCCACGGTACGTTTGCTTGAACTGTTCGTAGAGTTGTGGTTCGATTGGCGGTAGGTCGTCTATCGCCTCGTATTCGATCTATTGGGTGAAGGGAGCCGAGCCGACGCTGCCGAACCGGAAGTAACCTGATGACTTTTGAACTTTCCCCTTGAAGAAACGAAGAAGCAAACCGCAGTGCGAAAACGTATTTGGCAGAAACGGAACGGCATCTCGTTCGTTCGCAAAGTGAACGTAGCGATCACCGATCTGATCTTGCAGGTATTCTGTGAGACTCTCTTTGCCAATCTTTGGCTGGCCGAATGTGATGACGCCATCGATTCCCCGGTTCTGGTACACAACCATATCAACGGCACAGGTCAGAGCCATTGCACCACCAAGGCTGTGACCAGTGATCCAAAGGTGCTTTGGATTCAATCGCTCAAGTTCGTCATTGATTTCCGATTGCAACATCCCGTATGCACCCGAGAATCCAGTGTGGATCTCGCCGATGGGCAAGTCGTGAAGGTACATGTTTGCGTTGACGAACCAATCCTCGGTATCATCAGTTCCACGAAAGACCACGACCGCCACGTTCTCCGCCGATCCGATGTACGCAACTTGCGTGTGGAAGGGCGAGTCAATTGTACGGAAAGAACTCAATCCAGCTTGCTTGAACTGCCGCTCGACTGAGTAATCGTCAAGGTAAGCCACTTCACTCATTCGAGCCAAAGGAAGCACCGCAGGCCATTCCTCGAAACGCCCGTGAATGTCCCAGTCTGCACGAAGCGGGTCTAGTTGCTTGTCGAATTCCGGGAGAACAATTTCGTCCTGTGTGTCGGGGATTGGCTTGGTGTCTTCACCGCCAGGGTTTGTGAATTCAACCATACCGACGAAGATGACTATTCCCAGGAGAACAGCACCAATCGCAAAACCGAAGACGACAACGATTCCAGCGAATCCGAGGCAACCAAGCTTCTTGATAATTTCTTCAAAGTCGTCCATGGTCTACGCCGTTGTCTCGCACTGGAAGGTCGACGCCAACCCCGCCAAGGTCTTTGTCTCGTCGATGGCGGTGTGGGGGATGAGGAGGTAGCGCCAGGGTTTTTCGGCGACGGTGGTGGCGTGTTTGCACCACTCGGCGGCGGCTTTGGATTTGGCTTGCACGATCTCGTCGGTCATGTCGGTTTCGGCTTTGGGCTCACACAGGTAGTAGCCGTCGTCGGTCTCGACCACGAAGTCGGGCTCGTAGTTGGCTTCGCCGCTGTAGTGAATCTGGAATGTGCCTTTGTTTGGCTTGACCCACTTTTGGACACTGGCGTCGTTTTCGATCAGGACGGCGAAGCGGCGTTCAGTGTCGGAATCAAATTTCTGGATCGAGAACAGGCATTTCTTGAACTCGCCGAAAAGCATCGAGCGGATGTTCTTTTTCTCATCGACTGGCTGGCGAAACGGTCTGGGGGTTTCGTCTTCGGGAGCGTTGAATGCAGAAGTTCGCAGCACGTTGAAGCCCGCACTGACATGGACTTCGTAGTCGGTTGCTTGTTCGTCGAAGTGATCCTGCATCTGTGCATGGATCAATCGGATGTACTGTTGGTTGAACGCCAACAGGACGTTGCGGATGTCTTCCTCGCTGGTCAGGTAGGTTCGCAGTTTGTCGATCAGTTGACCGCTAAGTTTGTAGAGCAAGGCAGAGTCGTCGTCGTAGCTGATGTCGTTGTAATCAATCAGTCCACGAACTAAGTAATCTTCTAGCCGTTCTTCCTTGGACGAGGCAAGGCTGACCAATCGGTATTGTTTATTGTCTCGTAGGTTCTGAATCAAAATGTCGTTGGCGACCGGCTTTTGGTTGATGGTGCCGGTGTCCAGGTCGAAATCGTTGTACCCACAGGTTCGGTCGCCCGTGGGAACCAACGTGATCCGTGGGATGTCGATGGACATCGCCACATAAGTCTCGGTGGTGGTTGTGATTACGTCGGCGAGTTCTTTGTCGTTCAAGCCTTCGTCCATGCCCGTTAGTTGCCCTTGGGGCACCTGCAATCGTTCCCGCACCTTCAACGCCAATTCTTTTTGGACCTCGGGAGATTTCAACTCCGACGACTTGGACAACTTTTCGTATTCTTCCTTGATCACGCTGAGGGTGGTTTTCGCTGCCTCGATTTCACGCTCATCGGTGAACAGTGGCTTTTGTGTCGTTTCGGGAGTTCCGGTGAACGTACCCGTTTGTCCCGTGATCGCAGCTTCCGCATTCGATGGAACTTCGACGACCTTGGATTTCTTTTCGGGGATGTCTTTTCCGATGACGATGCCCGTCACCAGGATCGAATCGCCACGATTGGCTTCATCGACGATCTCTTGGAACTTGTCGTGAGCGACAATGGTGAGTCGATCAACCGCTGCATTGCCGGTTCGGGTTCCGTAGGGAAGCCGCAAACCACGTCCGATGGATTGTTCCACCAAGGTTCGGGAATCGGCTTTGCGGAGCGGGACAATCGTGTAGAGGTTCGTTACGTCCCAGCCCTCTTTGAGCATGTTGACGTGAACGACGATCTCGACCGGGTTGGTGGGATCTTCGACGGTCAGCAATTGCTCGACCACTTCATCTTTCTCTTCGCCCTTGGTCTTAGAGTGGACCGTGATGACCTTGCCCTTGTAGGCACCGTCGAAGAAGTCAGCGGATTCGATGGTCGCCATCAGGGCGTTGGCGTGCTCTGTGTCTTTGGCAACGACCAACATGAACGGCTTGACTCGTTTGACATTGTTCTCACGGGAATAGACATCCAGTTGAACCTTGGTCTGTTCGTGGACGATGATCCCGTCTCGAAGTTTCAATTGCTCCAGACCTTCCTCGTCATAACTGCTGGCGTTGAAGTTCTCACGGGTGGCAACGGAGGGTTGCTTGATAAAACCGTCCGAAAGTGCCGATGCCAACGGGTAGCTGTAGATAGCGTTTTTGAACGCTTCGGAGTTTTTTCCCTTTTCGACTTGCGGGGTCGCCGTCAATTCGAGTCCGAGGATCGGCTTCAGTTCGTTGATCGCCTTAACGCCCGCACTGGCTCGGTAACGGTGCGATTCGTCCATCAACAGAACCAGGTCGTCCAACCCCGCCAGGTAATCGAAATACGGTTCGCCGATGTACTCGTTGAGCCGCTTGATTCGTGGCATACTGCCGCCACGGACTTCCGTGTTGATCTTCGAGATATTGAAGATGTTGATGTGGATCGGTGAATCGTCAAGAAACGATTCTTGCTTGTCTCGTCCTTGGCGGAAATCACGAACACCAACACCGCTTTCGTAGTTGTCGCTGGTAATAATCTGTGGCAGCCGGACGGCGAACTCTTGGATACCCTGAAAGACATATTTCGGCTTGCCCGGCGTAAAGTCGTCGATCAGCTTGCGATAGATCGTCAGGTTGGGTGCCAAGACGAAGAAGTGCTGCACCTTTTCGACACGATGCAGGTAAGCGATGAACGCTCCCATCAAACGAGTCTTGCCGACACCAGTTGCCAGAGCGAAACACAATGACGGGAAGTCACGCTCAAAATCTTCAACGGTCGGGAATTCTGATTTGATGATTTCGAGTTGCTGTTTGACATCGGCGTTCTTGTCGAGGTCGATGATCTCGCAAACACGAGCGAGTATTTCGAGCGAATCACGTTGCGGTTGGCGAAGTGAAAGCCGGTTTGAAATTGCGTTGGTATGTTGATTCATGATGCAGAGTCATCCTGTTTGTCTTGATCGGAGTCGATTCGTTTGCGGAGTGAATCCACATCGGTGTCAAGCTCTTCCTTCGCTTCTTCCGTCAGTCTTCGGGTTCGGAACTTGTCGTACTCGTCTTCGGCTAATTGTTTGGCAACCTCCATGGCGACCTTGCCAGCGCGCGTGAGAATATCACGCTCGTTGAACTGCAAGAACGCATCCAGCTTGGTTCGCCAATCCGCCATGTAGAGCGGCGTTCGCTTGCGAGCCTGATCTTCGGCGTAGTCGAGATACATCACGACAATGCGATTCAGTTCGTCGATCTCGATCTGTGTGAGATAATTCTTGGCGATGGTAACATCGCTTTTGCGAACCTTGGCCCCTTTCCAACTGGTCAGTCCCATGTTGGGCTGGTCACTGTCGGCTCGTTCGTTAATGATTTCAGCGGCAGTTCGACCGCTGACGGCGAAGTGCAATTTGTTTTGAACGATTTGAAAGAACAGTTGCGTTTCAGCAGCGTCCTTGTCGTAGTCGATGGAGAGTTTGTAGAGGTCTCGGATCTTCTGGTAGAAACGCTTTTCACTTGCCCGAATGTCTCGGATACGTTCCAGCAATTCGTCGAAATAGTCGGTCCCCAGGCTTCGACCTTCCTTGAGCCGTTCGTCGTCCATGACGAAGCCCTTGACAAGCAATTCCTGAAGCTGGCTGGTAGCCCAACGCCGGAATTCCACGCCACGTTTGGATCGAACCCGGTAACCAACCGAGAGAACGGCTTCAAGCCGATAGTGATCGACAAGCCGTGAAACCTCACGTCCACCCTCGGTTTGAACTATTCGGAATTTCCGAATAGTTGCCTCGGGAGAGAGTTCATTTTCTTCGTAAATCGTTTGCAGGTGACCGTTTACCGTTGGCACCGCCACTTGGTAAAGCTCGCTCAGCATTCGCTGCGTCAACCAAACCGTTCCTTCGTGCAGACGCAATTGGATACGTCCGCCGCCATCCTCGGTGGAGTAGAAAAGGAACTCGCCCGTGGCCTCGGGTTCGTCATCGGGCTTGTCGCTGGAAGGGATCATCTTGCTCATTGATCGTCCTCCGAACCGAATAGCGGCATGTCTTCGGCGAGAGCCTTGCGGGCTTTGCGTTTGTTCTTCGGCAGGTCAGCGGTAACCTGGTCGAATTCATCCGGTTCGGGATCGGGCGGGTTCGGCAGAGCTTTGATCTCCAAACTGTAATCGTCCTTGCCCCATTCGCACTTGGACATAACGGCCAGCGGTATCTTCTTCAGAGTCAGGTTGGGGAAATTATCGAGTTTGCGAACTCGGAACGCACCGCAGCAGATCAGCAATGATCGTTTGGGACCTACTTCATCGCTCAGCTTGACCAACTGTTCCCGCGTCAGCGTTTGCGTGGTGACGTAGATGAAGTCGGTTTCGGTCGAGTGGCCGTGCTGCCAGTAGTGATCCGCCGATGGTGCATAGGTGAAGCCTTCGAGCTTGCACAATGCTTCGGCGAGCATTTCTGGGTTGTACTTCTTGTTGATGACCCAGTTGCCGAATTCGTCTTCTTGAAGCAGGGATGGGGCAAGGGTGTAGTAGCGGAAACCGCCGCCACCTTGCCATTCGTTAGCTTCGGTGACGCCACCCTTATCTTCCCCGTCCACGACTTTCTGCAAGCGTGGAATAATGTGCGTATGGCAGTGGTCGCCAAGTTCAACCATAATCCACCGACGACCCATTTTCATTGCAGTCGCTCCAGTGGTTCCCGTACCAGCGAATGAATCGAGCACCAAGTCGCCGGGTTGTGTTGAGATCTGTAGAATGCGTTGAACTAACCTCTCTGGTTTAGGTGTTTGAAAAACGTCTGCGTCCGGCGGAACGACCGCCATCACTTCCTGTTTCGCTTCTTGAGTGTGGCCAACCTCATCGTGGAACCACATTGTTTGCGGAACAACGCCCGCCATCACTTCCGAGAGGAAGCGTTTAAGTCGTGGCTGATTGTCTTTCGTTTTCCCCCACCAAATGCGATTATCCTTGTCCAATTCCTTGAACTTTTTTTCTGAAACTCGCCAATAGGTTCCTTTCGGTGGACCCGCAATTCTTCGCCCGGCAGGGGTAACAATCGGATACAAGCCTGCTGAGTACGAATTTCGAGCAGAAAGATCACCTGAGGTCCAAAGACCACGAGGGTCGTTGTCTGGATTCTTGTAACCTTTGTTGTGTTTTTCGGATCGTGGTAGCAGATTGCGTTCAAATCGTTCCCTATCTTTTGCATAGAGAAGGACATGATCGTGCATGTCCGATAAAAACTTCGCAGTGCTCTTTGGGGAAAACACCTTCTGCCAGATGACATTTGAAAGGAAGTTCCCACGTCCAAACACTTCGTCAAGCAACACTTTCAAATAATGACACTCGTTGTCGTCAATACTTATCCAGATACAACCGCCTGGCTGTAACAGATGATGCAGCAACCTCAGTCGCTCACGCATCATCGAAAGCCAGATAGAATGCTCAACTCCGTCATCGTAATGCCCGAATGCTGAGCCGGTGTTGTAGGGCGGGTCGATGTAAATGCACTTCACTTTCCCTGCAAACTCTTGCTCCAACGCTTTTAACGCCAGCAGGTTGTCGCCAAAGATCAAGCGATTGTCGAAGAGATCGTTCTCGGTCACTCGGGCCCGAGCGTGGTACGACTTCTCGGGATCTTCGAGAAGGATGCGGGGTTCCAAGCGTGGTCGGTTTTCTTTGCCGATCCACGTCAGTTCGAGTTTTTGTTTCTTTTGCATTCGCTCAGGTTTTCAGTGATTCAGTTTTCAGTCGTGGTTGCGTTTTCCAAACAGGATGGCTCTGCCAATTGCTGGGAAGCCCTAGATGTTTACGAGGGTCGGGGACGTTCGGCAACGCCAAGAGAAGCTGCCCCACTTCGTCTCGCCACTGATCCGAATAGGTTCGTGTGTCCGAATCACGGTCAAGCATTTTGCGAATCAGGAGCAGCGTCGTGAAGAGGCGATCGTTGGACGCAATCGCTGGCTTTCGCCAAGCTGGCTCCTTGGGTAGCTCTGGCTTGATCGAGTGAACTTGGTCCCACAAACGGCAGTGGTGGGCACAGAGATTCCGAACAAACGAAAAGTGGTGCGTTGTCGTCGCAAGTACGCCGGCTGAAACGTTGTACTGTTTGGCAATCCGCTGACGATCCCGCTTGTACATTCCTTGGATCATTCGTGCGAGTGATCCAAACGTCATCAACTCGGTCAACGCCCAAATGGGGATATTCGGGAAGTCGATGGACGTTTGCCGAAAGTGTTTTACAAAACGCTCTCGTGACCGCTTGGTCTCGCTTTGTAATTTGGACAGCCATTCGGCGTGCGTGACGTTCTGGTCAAACTGCGGATTGAAGTTACTCGGGCTGAGATGTCCGTAGGCGTCATACGTTTTGCCAAACATGAATGCGACGGTGGTCCGCAAATCAATCTCGACCACTTCCAAAGCCTCCGAAATCAAGCGACGAAGGTTCGAGTCAAACTCACATGTGGTTTGAATGTCCTGAAAACTCGTTCCTGGACGGAATTGGTGACGACTCGTCTCAAAAGCGAGGCAATACCCAGAGAAACGGTAGTAGTTTACATGACGCAAGAATTGCTTTGCCGCTTCTCGATCGTTGACGACCAATCCGTAACCAACCAGTCGGTCAACTTGCTTGGCAAGCGTTAGCCACGGCTTTGTGTAAGCCCGTTTGTTGCTCATGCCACATCCCCCACTGTTGAAGATGATGTGGAGGCAAAAAAGAAGCCACCCAAGATGCGCTTAGCAACCGGTGAGGGTCGCCAGAGGCGGGATGGCTGTGATACGATTTCGCCCCAGAGGAGCGTTTTTGTTCGGTGGAAAACCCGCCCTTGATGCACGTCACTGAAGTGGCACGGGACCAGTTCCAGGAGAGATGCGACGGGTGTGTTACTCGTAGTATCGGCTACGTCTCGCTGAAAATCAAGGCGGATGACGGCTTGATTTCGTGATTGACACGAAATTGTGGCCAATCTGGCCGAAATACCGGCAAATTCACAACGGAGACCTCGATGGAATGATCGGATTTTTGGCGAACACGTTCGTAGATTGGAGATCATCTTGTCCCCTCCAGCGTCCAATGGAAGCTGAACAGCGGTGTCACACTGATTTGCTGTCGAAGTTGGCCTTCGATTTGTTCGATCAGTTCGTCTCGGCGTTCGTCGATCTCGTCTTGGGCTTCGTACAGTCGTTTGCGGCGTTCTTTGCGGGTGTGTTCAAGTGTCTTGATGTGCTTTTGAGCAGCCAGTTTATCAGCCAACGATGAAGCCAGGGCGGCGACCTTTCGAGCCTCTCGAATCACCTTGTCGAGTTCCTTGATCTCCAACTCCAAGCCCTGCTTCAAATCGTCGGACCAGTTGTCGAGTTTCAAAACCTCTTCGTCGAAATGCTGGACGTTACGTTGCTCGACCTCTTTGACACGTTTGGTCATTTCGGCTTCACGATGAGCAGAAAAATCTGGCGACGATGCAGCGGCAGCGTTTTTAGGGCAAGCGGGAACCAGCAACAACTTTTCACACGTTTCCGAATCCAAAATGACGCCTTCGTCGGTGACGCCGGTGAGAAGCAGGAACTCTTCGGCTTCCAAGGACTGGATTCGCAGCATCGAAAGTTCAAACCAACCAGACCGATCAATCAACGGCTCAAGCAAACTGATCACGCCTCGGTATTCGGAGTATTTGAGCGTGAGGGAGACGGGCGGAAGTTTGCGTTCGAGTGCTCGGTCGATCAGTGTTCGAGCAAGTTCGTGACCCTCACGATAAAACGTGTCGCCGTTGGCCTGAGCCTTCTTCCAATCGAAATGATAAAAACCTGGACGAGTTTGATTGCCGGTATAGCGAAACCGTGGTTCGGACTGTTCAAAAGAGGCTTCGCCGTTCAATTCGCTGCGGGTCAAGTTCAGCAACCACTGCTCTCGCTCAGAAAGACTTTCGAGCGTTTTGTCCCGATGCACCTTCAAGCGAGCGGCAACGTCCTCGTCAAAATTTTCGAGCAAGACTTCCCGAGTGTCCTCCATTCGAGCCTGAATCTGGTCATCGAGATCAGCTTGCAACTGATCGAACGCTTGGGCAATCTGCTCTGGCGTTCGGCATGTTTGGTAAACCAGAGCGATGCGACGTTCAATGTCCACACCCGACTCCAACGCTCCCAGCACTTGATCGCTGACACCGAAGACACCATCGAACAGAGTGAACTTTTCGCTCAGCAGTTCAAAGACTCGTTCGTCGGCTTGGTTGCGACGATTCAAAAAGTTGACGACGACCACATCGTGCTTTTGTCCGTAGCGGTGACAACGACCGATGCGTTGTTCGATCCGTTGCGGATTCCAAGGCAAGTCAAAGTTAACGACCAATGAACAGAATTGAAGGTTGATGCCTTCTGCCGCTGCTTCGGTAGCGATCATGATCGTCGCTCGGTCTTTGAACTCTTCGACAATCGCCGCTTTGATGTCCACTGGCTTCGAACCACTGACGTATTCCTGACCTTTGTGACGTTTCAGCCAGCCCAAATAAATCTGCTTGGACAACGGATCGTCGTTTGATCCGTTCATGAGCACCGTTTGGTCGCCGTATCCATTCCGGGACAGCAGATCGAAAAGGTAGTCTTGAGTTCGACGTGATTCGGTGAACACGACCGCTTTCCGCTGGGCACCGATTGCTGTGGCTCGGCTTAGGGCGGTGTCCAGTGCAGGGATCAACGCTTCGCCTTTGGCGTTGATCGTTATCCGGTCAGCGAGATTGGAGAACTCAAGTAGCTCGTCGAGTTCTTCGGCGAGCAGTTTGGGATCGACAGCATTTGTTTGTTCAGGCGGTTGACCGGAAGTGGGTGCGTCGTTCTCGGCCTCGGAGTTCCATTCCTCTTTCAATTCACCGATGGCATCGAAATCGGATTCTTCGATCAGGGCGGATTCGTCGTCTTGGTCTTGAAGCTCCTGCTGGAGTTTTTGCAGACGATCAACCAAACGCCGCAGTGTTCCAGCGATGGCAAACGTGGATGATGCCAACAACTTCCGTAGCACTAACGTGATCAGGTGACGCTGGTTGACCGGCAAGGATACGAGCGACTCACGCTGCAAGAACGCTGACACGCTTTCATAAAGACTGTGTTCTTCGTCGCTGGGGGTGAAGTCTTGCGTGATCGGAATTCGGCGGGTGTACGAGACGTACTCGACGACTTGCTTTCGCAGAGTGCGAATGCAGATGGGGTTGAGCCGACTGCGAAGCGTTTGGTTGCGTCCGGTGTCACTCGCCGCCCGAACGAATTGATCTCGAAAGGATGCGGCGTCACCAAAGACGTGTTCGTCGATGACGCTGACCAGTCCGTAAAGTTCCATCAACGAATTTTGAAGCGGTGTCGCCGTGAGCAGCAGTTTGTGGGCCGGTGCGATGGCATCGGTGATCCGACGAGCCATCCCGACTTGCGGCTTGTAGACGTTTCGCAGTCGGTGGGCTTCGTCGATGACGACCAGATCCCAAGGAACGCTTTGCACCAAATCGGCTTTGCCGGAAACGAAGTGGTACGAGCAGATCACGATAGTATCGGACTGCATAAACGGATTCGGGTTGCCAGTTTTCCGCATTTTGTTGAAGGCGGGACCATCCAGCACGACGGACGGCAGATAGAACTTTTCATCGAGTTCCTGTTGCCATTGCTTGCGAAGTGTGGCGGGAACGATCAGCAAGATCCGCCTTTTGCGTTCGGCCCAACGCTGAGCCAAAACGATGCCCGCTTCAATCGTTTTGCCCAGTCCAACTTCATCCGCCAGGATCGCCCCTTTGGAGAGCGGAGATCGAAGAGCGAACAGCGCAGCATTAACCTGGTGCGGATTCAAATCCACACGAGCGTTCGAGATTGAGCGTGTCAGGTTTTCGATGCTGCCTCCTGCCCCCTTCAGGGTCAAAAGGCTCGCCCAGTATTGGCAGTGATACGGCGTCATGTCGGAAGCACTGTTGTGCGTGAGGCTCCTACGGCGAAACAAACTGGCTTCTTGACTATTTTGTACGCACACCATACCATTCGGGGGAGTGCCCGGCAATACGCCCAAGGGCCGTAATAAGGGAGCCAGTGCAATGCGATTCGGCGAACGAATACGACAACTGCGAACTCAACGCAATTTGACCCAACAAAAGCTTGCCGACCTGCTCGGCGTGAGCCTGTCCTATGTGAACAAGGTCGAGAACGAACGGCTCAGCACTGGCGATTACCCGAGTGAAGCGTTCGTCCACAAACTTGCCGACGCCCTTGAAGCGGACGAGGATGAGTTGTTGCTGTTGTCAGACCGGGTGCCTGTAGCGGTTCGGCAACGAATTCGTCAGCAGCCAGAGGCGTTTCGGCGAATTGCAGCGTTGTCGAATGAAAATTTTTCAAAGCTGCTTGCCCACCTGAGTTCGTCGCCAAGGATGTGAGCATCAATGCCGGGACATGATTTTGCACTTCTTTCGCTGACTGATTTCGAGGAACTATGCCGGGAAATGCTCCAGCGAAAGCTTCAAGGGGATTTGCAGGCGTTCACTAACCAAGTCAACAGGAAGCACTAATGCGGCACTTACGAAAACTTGGGAATCAGATGGCCATTTCCATTCCGCTCGATGACAAGGGTTACATTGGTCGTGAATGTCCTGAGTGCGAACAATACTTCAAGATCACACTTGGCACCGGGATTATGGAGGGCGATCCGCCGTGCCGCTGTCCTTACTGCGGCCACAGTGCCGCTCAGGATCAGTTCTTCACGCAAGCCCAGATTGAATACGCACAATCTGTTGCGATCAACAAGCTGACTGGGGCCTTCATCAAAGACCTGAAGTCGCTGGAATTCAATCATCGACCGAGGGGGTCATTCGGAATTGGCTTAAGTATGAAGGTCAAAGGACGGCCAGCACCAATCCGTCACTACTCGGAACTGCAACTTGAAGAAGAAGTCGTCTGCGACAACTGCACTTTGCGATACACGGTCTACGGCAGCTTCGCCTTTTGCCCGGACTGCGGACAACACAACTCAATCCAAATTCTTGAAAAGAACCTCGTTTTGGCAGAGAAGCAGATAACACTTGCCGATCAAGTCGAGGCTGACATGAAGTCACATCTGATCGCTGACGCTCTGGAGAATGGCGTTTCGGCCTTCGACGGATTTGGCCGTGAGGCGTGCAGAGTACACGCCTCAAAGGCTACCGATTCGGCGAAGGCTGAGAAAATTTCTTTCCAGAATCTTTCTGGGGCACAGAAGAATGTCAAACACCTTTTCGGTTTCGAGCTTGCTTCTGGATTGAATGCCAGCGATTGGGCGACCACATGCCGCAGTTTCAAAAAGCGAAACTTGTTGGCACACACAAGGAAATCTGGGGACAGAGCATCTTTTCGGGAGCCGAGACGGATCGTTGTGCGTTCGTCCTGCTCTGAACGCGGAGTGCCCGCGTCTTGGCGAACTTCGAGTCGACCGGAACCGTCTCCGGAAGCCACGAAATTCCGCTGAACTCCATCTTTGTTCAGAACAGGTTCACTCACACCACTCGGAAAAGTACTCTGTCCCCATGCCACCCCATGCCACCCCATGCCACCGTTTAGGCTTTCCGTCGATACGAAAAGAACTCGTTTGCATCGCAAACGAGTTCGAGCAAGAAATTAATACCAACACTACGCGCTTGGCGGCATCAATACGGTGTCAATCGCGTGGATGATACCGTTGCTGCAATGCACGTCCGTGATGACCACTTTGGTATCGCCGTTGAGGAAAACGGAACCATCTTTGACTTCGATGGTAATCTTCGAGCCATTAACGGTGTCCGCTTCCTTGAGCGTCACGACAGTCGCTGCTGGAACGGATCCGGCCACGACGTGATAGGTCAAGATGGATGCCAATTTCTCTTTGTTCTCTGGCTTGACCAGCGACTCGACCGTTCCAGCGGGTAGTTTGGCGAACGCGGCGTCGGTCGGAGCCATCACCGTGAATGGGCCTTCACTGCTAAGAGTTGCGACGAGGTCGGCTGCCGTCACAGCAGCAACGAGTGTGTCGAAGCTGCCGTTGCCGACGGCGGTTTCCACGATCGTTTTCGTTGCTGTCGGTGGTGCAAGGGTATCTTGGGACATTGTTTTCATTTGTGTTAAAAGGGTATTTCCGGTGTTAAGAAAATTAACATCGACGACTGCGACCCGACAGACTCTCCATCGGAAGACTCGATCGAGACGCGATGGTTTCGCGAACCGTCTAACTGTACTTTGGTGGAAAGTAGAGCACGCCAGCATGAATGTTCATCCACGGTGCCACTTCGCGATTTCACGAAATTACTGTTCGATCCGACTTGGCTTTGCGGTTAGTTTCTTCAAATCTTATGAAGTGCGTGTTGAATTGCATCGCCAATCAGCAACGCTGCAAACAGATTTCCGCGCCGTCATCGGACAATCATGGCGAGGTCTTTCCGGCGAGTTCCCAAAACCAATCACGTAACCGCCGGGTGGACGGTCGGTTGTCGGGCCCAGAAAAGGTGACGGGGAGAATAAATCGACCAAAACTACCCCCGTCACATTCTCTTGCCCAACCTCGTTTTCATCGACCTTCACCATCAGGTCATCGGTATGGAGATGGCAGTCAGAAAGGGGACCACTGTGGCAGCCGAAACGGTGCCCACCACAATAAGGGGGTAGCGGCGGCGGGAGGGGGCTGACTTGTGGGGGCCGGGACTGGTTTGTTGGTGAGCTTTCACGCTCGCTCAGGGAAATCAAATGGGTCATGCCCGAATGGCGTTCGACCCGAGAATTGCTGTCGTAGGTTTGCCAGCGGGAATTCGCAGGATGCTGCTGGGTCGATGCCTCGACGGCCACGCCGTTATGGCAGACGCAAGAGGGCGTCATCTCTTACTGGCAGGGATGCAGAAAGCCTACGCCAGAATTGCGTTAGCAGAAATCTGGGGACAGAAATCTGGACAGAAATCTGGGGACAGAGCATCTTTTCGGTAGCCGAGACGGATCGTTGTGCGTTCGTCCTGCCCTGAACGCGGAGTGCCCGCGTCATGGCGAACTTCAAGTCGACCGAACCGTCTCCGGAAGCCACGAAACGCCGCTGAACTTCATCTTCGCTCAGAATAGGTTCAATCACCCCAGCCGAAAAAGTGCTCTGTCCCCATGCTGCTCTGTCCCCATGCTGCTCTGATCAATCTGCCAAACAACTACCCGGCGTGGATACTTTTGTAGCGGGGTTTCTTGGAATCGTCGTCGGCGTCTTCGCCCATGCGTTCGCGGCGGCTGCGCTCGTACGTGTCAAAATTGCCTTCGCACCAGACGACTTTCCCGTCGCCTTCAAAGGCGAGAATGTGCGTCGCCAAACGGTCGAGGAACCAGCGATCGTGCGAGGTCACGACGACGCACCCGGCGAAGTTGGCGATCGCTTCTTCGAGTGCCCGCAGCGTATCGACGTCGAGGTCGTTGGTCGGTTCGTCGAGCAGCAACACGTTGCAGCCTTTGCGTAACAACGAGGCGAGGTGGACCCGGTTGCGTTCTCCACCGGACAGGATGCCGACCTTCTTTTCTTGATCGGGGCCTTTGAAATTGAAACGCGAAACGTAGGACCGCGAGTGCATCGGGCGCCCGCCCATTTCGATCGTGTCATGCCCGCCACTGATCTCTTGGTAGATCGTTTTGTTCGGATCGAGTTTATCACGAGATTGATCGACGTACCCGAGGTCGACGGTTTCACCGATTTTAATCACGCCGGAGTCGACGGGTTCTTGGCCGGTCAGCATTTTGAACAGAGTCGTTTTGCCGGCACCGTTGGGGCCGATGATGCCGACGATCCCGCCGGGCGGCAATCGGAACGACATGTCTTTCATCAACACTTTGTCGCCGAACGCTTTGTTGACATTTTCGGCTTCGATGACGAGTGCGCCGAGGTGTTTGCCCGAGGGAATTTGGATTTCCAACTCGTCGGGTCGATCCTCGAAGGTCTCGGCGGACAATTGCTCGTAGGATTTGATCCGTGCTTTCGATTTGGCTTGGCGAGCCTTGGGGCTCATGCGGATCCATTCGAGTTCGCGGGCGAGGTTTTTCTCGCGTGCTTTTTGTTGGCGGTCTTCGAGAGCCATCCGTTTGGTTCGATTTTCCAACCACGCGGTGTAGTTGCCTTCGAAGGGCATGCCTTTGCCGCGATCGATTTCCAAGATCCACTGGGCGACGTTGTCGAGGAAGTAGCGATCGTGGGTGACGGCGACGACGGTGCCGGGGTATTTAGCGAGGTGCTGTTCGAGCCACGAGACGCTGTCGGCGTCGAGGTGGTTGGTCGGTTCGTCGAGCAGCAACAGGTCGGGTTGGCGGATGAGGAGTTGGCACATCGCGACGCGTCGTTTTTCGCCACCGGAGAGGTTGGTAATTTCGGCATCGCCGGGGGGCAGGTGCATGACGGCCATCGACATTTCGACGAACCGATCGAGTTCCCACAGGTTGTTGGCGTCGATGACGTCTTGCAGTTCGGCCATCTCGTCGCACAACCGGGTCATCTCATCGTCGTCGGCGACGTCGCCGAGCAAGCCGGAGATTTCGTTGAAGCGATCGAGGATCGCTTGGCGTTCGGCGACGGCGACTTGCACGTTTTCAAAAACGGTCTTGGTCGCGTCGAGTGGCGGTTCCTGCTCGAGGTATCCGACGGTGTACCCTTTGCCGATCCGGGCGACGCCTTCGAATTCGGTGTCCATGCCCGCCATGATTTTGAGCAGGGTGGACTTGCCGGCGCCGTTGGGGCCGAGCACGCCGATTTTGGCGCCGGGGTAGAAGGCGAGATTGACGTTTTCAAGGACTTTTTTCTGACCGTGTTTTTTGGTCAGGTCGGTGACTTGGTAGATGAACTGTCCGGCCATAGGAAATTGTCTTGGGAGATCGAAGCGTATTGCAGGCTGCCAGCCTGCATGAGAAGGAAGGCACAGGCTGGCAGCCTGTGCTACGTCACGAGCGAGCTTAAACGAAGAATTCGCTCACGGCGGTTTGGAAGGTGGGTTGGATTTCGGGGAGTTCGAGTGTTTGGTTTTCGCTCAGTGTGGTGTTGTTCCCGTCGGGCCGAAACACTTGCACGTTTCTTCGTTGCGGGTCAACGACCACAACGACTTGCACGTCGATGTCGAAGTATTCGGCAATCTTTGTGTAGATTTTTGACCAGCGATCGGATTTGGAAACGACTTCGAATACGACCTCCGGTGGCGGGCCACTGTAGTCATCGGGCACCTCGCCTCGGGGCATCCGAGCGTAGGAGCAGAACGCCACATCGGCGCCGCGAATCGTGTCCGGGGATTCACTCGTCTGGATGCCCGAATCGTTGGTCATGATGTGACCACAATCGTGCTTCTCGACGTGCTTGCCGAGCGTGAACGCAACACGAAAACAGACACGTCCATGTCGGGGTGAAGGCTGGTTCATGTCGACGACCTTTCCTTTGACCAGTTCACTGTAGGCGGGCAACCCCTGGGCGACCAAGTATTCCTTCGCCGTCATCAGCCCGGTCGTTTCAATCATGTCGCTCATCTCTCACTCCCATTCGATCGTGGCGGGCGGTTTGCTGCTGATGTCGTAGCAAACCCGGTTGACGCCTTTGACTTCGTTAATGATCCGCGTACTGATGCGGGCGAGCAAGTCGTAAGGCAGGTGACTCCAGTCGGCGGTCATGAAATCGTCCGTATTGACGCACCGAACGGCGACGGCGTTCTCATAAGTCCTCGCGTCGCCCATCACCCCGACACTCTGGACGGGCAACAAAACAGCGAACGCTTGGGACGTTTCACGATACAAACCGGCGTTCTCGATCTCCTCGACAACGATCGAATCGGCCTCACGCAGCACCACGAGTTTTTCACGTGTGACTTCGCCGAGACATCGCACGGCGAGACCGGGGCCGGGGAACGGGTGCCGCCACACGAGTTGTTCGGGCAGTCCGAGTTCGATCCCGAGTCGGCGGACCTCGTCTTTGAACAGATCACGCAGCGGCTCGATCAGCTCGAAACCGAGTTCGTCGGGCAGGCCGCCGACGTTGTGGTGCAGTTTGATCGTCGCGGCTGGTCCGTCCTTGTCGGCACCACTTTCGATCACGTCGGGGTACAGAGTTCCTTGGGCGAGGAAATGGGCATCGTCGATCTTTTCGGCTTCGGCTTTGAAACACTCGATGAACGCGTGCCCGATCCGGCGACGTTTCTCTTGCGGTTCTTCGATGCCGGCGAGGGTGCTTAAAAACTGGTCTTCGGCATCGACGACGTGCAGGTCGGCTTTGAAGTGATTTGAGAACTCTTCGATCACGATCGCCTGTTCGTTCTTGCGCAGCATTCCGTTGTCGACGAGGATGCAGGAGAGCTGCGAACCGATGGCTTTGTAGAGCAACGCCGCGACGACAGAGGAATCGACGCCGCCGGACAAACCACAGATCACTCGTTTTTTACCGACTTGATTGCGAATCAGTTCGATCGCCGCGTCGGCGAAATCACCGAGCCGCCACGTTCCGTCGCAACCACAGACGTCCCGCACGAAGTTATGCAGGATTTGTCCGCCTTGGGGGGTGTGGGTGACCTCGGGGTGAAACTGCATCCCGAACACAGGCCGCGTGTTGTGCCGGATCGCAGCGTAGGGGCAGGTAGCAGTGCGTGCCATGACGGTGAACTGATCAGCGATTTGAGAGACTTGGTCGCCGTGGCTCATCCATACCTGTTCGCTGTCTTGCATGCCGCGAAAGATCGAATCGCGGTCGAGAAATTCGCACATCGCGCGTCCGAACTCGCGGCTGGGCGTGTTGTCGACTTCCCCCCCGAGGGCTCGGCAGGCGACCTGCATTCCGTAGCAAATGCCGAGGATCGGGATGCCGAGGTCAAAAATCGCCGGATCGATTTGCGGGGCGCCCTCTTCGTACACGCTCGACGGGCCGCCGGACAGGATGACACCTCGGGGAGCGAGTTCGGTGATCCGAGTGGCCGTGATGTCGTGGCGAACAATTTGGCAGTAAACGTGTTGCTCGCGGACGCGTCGGGCGATCAATTGGGCGTACTGGGAACCGAAATCGATGACCAGGATCCGTTGATCCGTCAACGCCACCGCTTGGGGATTGTCGGCGTCCGAGACGGCGTCTGAGAGAGAGCCCGCGGAATCGGATCGGGGGGCGGAGTCAGCGGTGGTTTCGGGTGGGGTCATGGAAAGGATCGCCAGAAAACTACGGTAGGGGCCAATCAGACAGTTTAGAAGCTGGTGGCGATCTTCCCAAGGGGCGGGTTCTTTTTGAATTCCCAAGCGTATTAGGTTAAGATGTCGCTGTTCTTTCACCTCGGTTGGTGTTTGCGGGCTGTCGATCTATTCAACTTTGCGACAGCAAAGGTTGGCCGATGGGCGCTAGTCCCGGTTGCCGGCGTGGAAACCGGGGCTAACGCCCATCGGCTAACTAAATCAACAGCTCGCTTGCTGCGTTTACCGTTCCTTTCGAATCCGAGTCCCATGTTACGCTCTACGCTGTTTGTTGGCCTGCTGTTGTTCAGCGGGATGCTGTTTCCCTGCTCCATTTCGGCCGCCGATGCGGACCCGGCTGCGAAATTGGACACGCGTTCCCGGCAGGCGATCTCGGCCGTCAATGCCAGCATCCGGGCAGCCGGCAAGGAGTATTTGGCGGGTCGTTTTGACGAGGCCGCTCGGATACTCGAAAAGGCGATGAACCAAAGCCGCGTCGCCGTGGCAGCCGGGTCGCCGGACCTCTACGAAGCGATCCTGCCGCGGATGCAGCGGATCGTCGATGCTCGCGTGATGATCGAACTCGAAGGCGTCGCGATCGCCCCGTTCCAACTGCTACCGCGTCCGTCCGCCCAATCCAACATGGCGGCCAACGATCCCAAAATGGCTGCTCAACCGAGTGCCACCCCGGCAACCCCACCCGACCCGTTCAGCGCCGAGAACACTGGCGTCAGCTTTGTCTCCCAAGTCGCTCCGATCCTCGCCAACAAATGTGGCGGTTGTCATGTCCGTGGCAGCAAAGGCGGGTTCTCGTTGGCGACGTTCGCGGCATTGATGAAAGGGCCGCCCGAAGGCGTCGTGATCTTCGCCGGGGACACCATCGGTAGCCGTTTGATTGAAACGATCAAAACCGGCGACATGCCGCGCGGTGGCGGCAGGGTCAGCCCGATCGAACTGGCGACGCTCGAACGATGGATCAACGAAGGCGCGAAATTCGATGGACCGGATGCCAACGTGCAGTTGACGAGTCTGAAATCTGACGCCCCCGCGCCCGCCACGCCGGCTCCCGTTGCCGCCGCACCGATGCCCACCGTCGGAACACCGACCGGCAAAGAGACCGTTGATTTCGCCAGCCAAGTGGCACCGCTGTTGGTGGCCAATTGCACGGGATGTCACATCAATGCCATGCGAGCTCAAGGCGGTTTGAGTATGGACAGCCTCGCACGCATGTTTCGCGGCGGCGATAGCGGCGCGGTCGTCCAACCGGGCCAAGGCGAGGCGAGCCTGCTGGTGCGAAAACTACGCGGCACCGAGGGCGCACGCATGCCCGGCGGCGGGCGACCGGCGCTCAACGATTCCGATATCCAACTGATCTCAAAATGGATCGAAGAGGGAGCGACGGTGCAGCCGAGTATGCGGGAAGAGTCGCTCAACATCATCACCCAAAAGGCGTGGCTGGCAGCCGCCTCGCCCGCCGACGTTTCCGCCCGGCGTGCCGAAATCGCAAACGAACATTTCACCCTCGCCGGTGGCAACGCCAGCACGCTGGCGAATCACCAAACGGATCACTTCGTCGTTTGGGGCGATGTTTCCGAGGCAACACTCCAACTCGTTGCCGGGCAAGCCGAAGAGGCATTGCAACGTGCGTCGATGGTTCTGCCGGAGAAAGAACTCGCCAGCAAAGGCGATGCGGCCGAGAGTTTCTTCCACGGTCGAACGTCGATCTATGTGCTGCCTCGTCGATATAACTACAGCGAATTCGCTCAAATGGTCGAACGCCGCAGCCTGCCGGGCGATTGGGAATCGCATTGGTCCTACGACGGAATCCAATCCTACGTCGCACTCGTGGCATCGGACAGCGATGAGGAAGACGCGATCGCCGAACGCTTGACCGGTCCGATCGTCAGCCTCGCGGTGCGGAGCCGAGAATTTTCGGTGCCCCGCTGGTTCGCCGACGGTCTCGGCAAAGTGGTCGCCAATTCGGACAAGAAACTCGATCGCGGCGAGCGAGCAAGGATGCAGTCGGAACTCATCACGGCGGTCGGCAGCCTGAAATCGGGCAAGGATTTCATTGCCGGAAAACTGCCTCCCGAGCGGACCGATCTGATCGCCGCCGCGGTTTGTGACTCGTTCCTGACCCGAGAACGAAGACGAAGTTTCGACAACGTCATCCGCCAACTCGCCGAAGGAAAACGGTTTGACGACGCGTTTTTGGCCGGGATGGGCGTTTCACCGACCGCGTACTTCGACGCGTGGCTGCAATATGTGAAGTGACCGCCTGCTCAGTTTCCTGGCAATTGAAAACCGCCGGGCAACGTGAACCCCGCGGGAGCCGTTGACGTTGCCGAGGGCGTGGTAGTCGTCGGCAATGTCATGGAGGACGGAACGGTCGGTGGCATCGAAACAGGCGGCGTTGCTCGCGGTTGGCTCACCGGTGGCTTCGCCAACGACGGCGGTTGCGGTGATGTCGCGGCACCCGCTGGCAAGCCCGGTGACATGTAGCTGCGTGGGTCCTGGTAACTGACCGGACTCATATTGATCGACGGACCTCCCGCAGGCGCGACTTGACCGAGCACTTGAGGCGATTGACTCGATCGGTGGGCCGGATTGGCCGCGATAATCGCCGACGGTCCAGCGGCCGGACCGATTTCGTTCGGCACGCCCGACGGTAATGTTCCGCCAGGACTCATTTGAGCTAACATTTCGCGAGACCGATCGATCGCACGTTTCGTGGCCGGATCCGACGTCGCGTCTTGTTCGAAGGCGAGCGATTGAGTCAATTGAGCCTGAGCCTCCGCCGATTGGCCTTTCTTGTAGTGCAAAAACGCCATGTTGAAGTGGGCGACGGCGGGTTTGTTGTTCGCCTTGAGCACCGTCATCGCCTCGTCGGTTTTGCCCGATTCAAAATGCACGCTTGCGAGGTTGTTCGCATACCGCGACGTTCCCGGAGCCAATTCGAGTGCCCGTTGCAACGTCTGCGCGGCCATGCCGTGCTGGTTCAATTTGCTCAGTGTTAACCCGAGGTCGTTGTAAAGCGCCGCATCCGTCGGATTTTGAGCGATCGCTTTCTGGAAGTACTCGGCCGACTGGGGATGGTTACCCTCGCGGAAATGCAGCCTCGCGATGCTAGTCAGCGCGGGCCCGTTGTTCGGTGACGTCTCCAGAGCTTTGGCATAGCTCTCCATCGCCTTGGTCATGTTACCGGTCGATTCCCAAAGCTGTCCGTTGGCTACAAACACCTCCGGTTCGAGTCGTTCGGGACTATTGTCCAGCGACAACGGATCGGCGGGCTGGCCGTCGGATTGATCGCGTTTGAACCAACTGCCGATCTTGCTGGTGGTTTTCGAGGCCACGTTCTTCGATGCGGTAAAGGTGCCGCCCGCCAGCTTGGTCGTCGTGGAGGCAAGCTTCCCAGGCGTTTCGGAGATCGACCTGTCGCTCGATTTCCCTTTGAACGGATTCATCGACGCGAGCGACATCGAACTGCCCGCACAACCGCCCGAGGTCAAACCGACGGTCCCACCGATCAGCAACGCGACGAAAACTTTTCGTCGAATCGACTGGCGGACGTTCGTCGGTTCGGTTTGATCGGAACGCGGATCTTGGTAAGAGATTCGTGTGTCGTCCATGTTTCACGCTTCGTTGAGAACGAGTTAGGTTCGATCGCGGGAAGGCGACCGGTGGCGAGAGCCCGAAGAGAACTTCGGAGTCTCGACAAAAATCGGGTTGGAATGAACTCCTCGGATCACCGACCCGAAACGTTCGCCATCTTAAAAATCGGCGAGATCGTGTGTCGATCTTGATTGACTTTGCCGGTTTTTCCTGTTTTTCTCAAATTTCCCGTGTTTTCGGTACTAACGCATCGGGCCGAAAACCGGCCGCGTTGGTACAGGATGAAAACGGGGCCAGGGAACTTCCGGCGGTTTGGCCTGGGGGGCGTTACCACCCAAACCTACCGCAGGAACATCCAGCGGCGAGCCATCCGAGCAGAACAACCCTTCGGATGACGGGCTGAGAACCGCACCCTGCTCGACCAGTTCACGGGCCATGTCGGCAGGCCCATACGCTTGATCGCGTTTGAAATCCCCGAGCAACCCACCACCATCGGCTGGATCATCGAATCGCTCGCTCGGGATACCCAAGGCGATGCAACCCGACGAACTCACGCAGACACCGATGCAAAGGCTCAACCCGAACCCGGCAAACGAACGTCGATACGCAGAAAAAAAACGCCACATACCACTATGAATCGGACACCCCAATCCGATTCTTTAGAAAAAACAGCAGACTCGTTACAGATTGCCGCAGTGCCCTGAGCCGCTAAATGGTTGGCGTTGCCCTGTCAGTTACCCACCATTGTTACGCTGAAGGCGTTTCAGCGATTAGCCGGCGGTCGAGCGCAGCGAACACCGCCGGTACCGAGCAGCAGAAGGCGGTCTCGACCCCGAAGGGGTCGCAGCGTCTCCACGTCGATCGCTTTGACCCCCTGTCGGGGTCGGTGACGGACCTTTCACGTGAGCCGGTCGTGTTCGCTACGCTCAAACCACCGGCTAATGGCTTGAGCACCTTCGGTGTTGAAGTGCTTGTGGGTAACCGACAGAGTGTTAACCCCTGGTGGCCCGCTACTCGACGTTCAGACTCGCCAACAAACTCCCGTCAAGATAGGAAACGTAGTTCTTTGATTTGGCATATTCGGCGAGTGTACAAAAACAGTCCAACTCGGATTGAACGCGTCTTTCCTGACTCTGCAAAATAACGTTGACGGGCGAGCGTCCGTTGACATACTCCGCCGATCTCGCGGCCACTTCTTGCTCGGAGGCTTGACGCCGTTGACCATTGGTTTGAACCCGTTGGTAAGCCTCTCGATCAAAAGCCTTTCTTTCTCAAACAGGGAGGCTTGTTCACGATCGAGCCTGAGCTGCCCACCGCGAAGCCTAGTCAACTCACGTCGCGCTGCGATCGATACCGGGACAAGGACGATCGGCTGCAGCCAGCCAGTAACCATCGGTCCCACCGGAGCAGCGACCAACTTCAATTCGGGAATCCGATGGATTCCGACTCGATCTGATGCCCGCTCCCACGCCGACACGAGTCGCTCGGGATGCTCCAGTGTATCCAACTGCGAAAATCGCCATTGACTCCACCAGCCGACGATCGGACGCACCGAGAACAGCGTGATCCTCGACAGCCAACAGAACGAGATCGCGGCAAAATGTGATTGAACCCACTGACTCGATGCTGACGAAATCGCCCAAATCATCCTTAGTGAAATCGGCGAACAGGCCAGCCAAAACCAAGTCACGAGAGGACAAACGGCAACCGCCAACATCGCGGCGCAGGCCATCCGATGTTGCTGCTTCGCATCGCACCGCAGCACTCGCCGAGACACCGCCACACCCGACGCGATCAGCAAGAACTGCCAAACGCTGTTGACCTAAACCCATCCCAACGCGGTCATCCACGGGGACACCAAACCTTTAACGATCATCTCGATTCTCCATTTGCAGGAGGATTTTCCGAATCTCTTGAATGTCTTGTTCGCTTGCCTTGCTCGTCGAAAGAGCGTTGAGCACCAAACTCGAAACCGAGCCTTCAAAGACCTTCGTCGCCAACTCACCGAGCAGACTCTTGCCCATCCGACCACGAGGCTACGAGTCCCACATGAGCGTAGTGGACGAGGCTACGAGTCCCACATGAGCGTAGTGGACGAGGCTACGAGTCCCACGATCAGAGGACTCGTAGCCTTGTCCACTACCGCTTCGCGTCCGCTTACCTGGCACCATCTCCCTTAATAAATCAAAAAGCGATTGCGCTCATGGCGACTACCGAGGTTTCTCCCAACGCAGCGACCGACTCGGCGCCGACGATTGCAGCGCCGGCGGTTTCAACGCTGTGACGCATCCTGCGAACGCTCACGATCGGCCTGAGTGTCGCGGTGTCATTGCTGGTTTTTCCCAGCGTGGTTCCCTGGATGATTGCGGCGTGGATCGTGGCTTACGTTTTCTTGGTGATGACGAACCGACCCGCTTGGGCTCCCTTGGCAATCAGTGTCCTCGTATTGGTGATCCGCACAGTACCGCGAACCCCCGCGATGCTGTTACTCGGCGGCGTGTTCGTGATCATCGTTGCGATTCGGTTCCGGACGCGGCGTGAACCGATGCGCTTCGTCCGTTGGAAACTGCTGATGTTGGGATTGCTCCCTCGACGCCTTCGAGCTCGGCTCGAACAGGAGTCGAAACGCCGCATCCCACCCCAACTGAGCCCTGCTCTCCGAAACCGGCACGGCTGAGACAGCATGAACGCCTTATTTCATTCGCGAGGTTTCACAAAAATTGACAAACTCAAGCAAGAGCCCGCAGTCAGCTATTCGGCACACAGGACCTCGTGCGGCTCTGCAAAGACGACAGTCAAGCCACTAACCGATACAAAGTGAAACAGAACGGAAGTGGCACGAAGGCAATGAAAACAGACAATGAAAGCAATTGAATATTGTCTTTCTCAGGAGTCCTGATGTCTGCCGAGTTACCAAGTGATGATTCACGCCGTCACGACCTCGACGCGCTCCGGGCGATTGCCATGTTGCTAGGGATTGGACTTCACGCAGCGATTGCGTTCATTCCGGGGCCGAGTGGTTGGGCGATCAAGGATACACAGACTAGCGGCTTGTTTGCGTTGTTAGTTGCTGCGATTCACGGTTTCCGGATGCCACTGTTCTTTTTGATTAGCGGCTTCTTTACGATGATGTTGTTCCGCAAGCGTGGTTTGAAGTCGCTGATCGGTCATCGTTTCAAACGCATTTTTGTGCCAATGGTCCTGGGACTTTTCACAATCATACCAGCGACGTGGATCGTTTCGGCCTACGTCGCGGTGGATGCAGAAGCGGCCCCGTTAGCAACGGTCGCTCGCGACGAAGCGGATATTCACTTAGCAGCAGCTCGTGGTGATGTGGACCGAATAAAGACGCTGCTAAGCGAGGGTGTGGATGTCGACGTTCGTGACAAGGATGGGGTGACTCCGTTGATGTTGGCGGCACTTTTCGGAAAATCGGATTCCGCCGAACTGCTGCTCGGTCGCGGTGCGGACCCAGCGGCAACCAATCACAAAGGCGAAGGCGTCGGCGCGATCCTGCACGTTGGCCCTGGGATTACGAAATGGATTGGAGAGTTGATTGGCGTTCTTGTGGACCCGGACGCGGTTGCTCAGGGGCGTGGTCGGATTGCCACGATGTTGGGCGATCTTGGCGTGAGCGTGCAACTTGCCGATAAATCGAGACCACCATTGGGAGCAGGGCGTCAAATCGCTGCCGCTTTGATGGCCTTTCCGCTGTTGGGACACCTTTGGTTTTTGTGGTTCTTGTGCTGGCTGGTCCTCGGCTTCGCCGTCTGCATCGTGGTTGGCCGGCGGCTTCGGCTCCCATCGCCGCCGCGTTGGCTGTTCGTTTCGGCAGCGAGTTACGTCTGGCTGATTCCACTAACGATGATTCCTCAGGCCTTCATGGGCCGGGGCGAGCTGAATTTTGGACCGGATACTTCGATCGGGTTGCTGCCGATGCCTGCGGTGCTCGTGTACTATGCGATCTTCTTCGGCTTCGGTGCGTTTTACTTTCATGCCCGTGATGATGCGGGGCGGATGGGAAAACGTTGGGCGATCGCGTTGCCGGTGTGCCTGCTGGTGCTGTTTCCGATTGGCATGGCGGTCAGTGGCCAGTCGACGGGAACGGGGCGTTGGGTCTCGTTATTGACGCAATCCGCCTACGCTTGGTTGATGTCGTTCGGACTGATGGGACTGTTTCGACGATTCCTATCCGGTGAGAGTCGAGCGATGCGGTACTTGTCCGATTCGTCGTATTGGTTGTACCTCGCTCATTTGCCGCTCATCATCTTGGTGGAATCGTGGGTTCGTGAATACAACGTCACGCCTTGGTTGAAGTTTCCGGCGGTTTGTCTCGTCACCAGCGCGATCTTGCTCGCCTCCTACCAATTCTTCGTGCGTTACACGCCCATCGGCACATTACTGAACGGGAAACGGGATCGCGTTGGCGCGAGGAAGCTCACCACAGAGACTCAGGGGAACACGGAAGAAGAACTTTCCTTGAAGACTCTGTGAACTTCTATTTCTCCGTGGTTTAAGCACATCGTCACAATTATTTCGGCGTAACCACGTAGCAGCGTTTCTCTGAGACGCTGGGAATTGCGAGTCTCAGAGAGACTCGCCTACGTGAGGTTCTGCCGAACCTTTTCCCCCGATGTGCTTAGCGACTTCACTACCGACGCAGCTTCGTCTTCAAGAAGTCAGAGAATGTGCGAAGGGCACTTTTCTTTTCTAGCAGCTTGTCGATTTCTTCGTCAGACATTTCGCCATCTTGGTTCTCATCGATCTTCTGAAACTCGACCTCGGTGTCCATGTCGATCTCGTTATCATCATCTAGTTCAACGGGAGTGCTGTCTTTGTCGACAGGGTCTTCGAGATCGAAGTACTCTTCGGAGGGTTGATCGCCGCCTTCGTATCGCGCGACTGAGGCGGACGGCGGTTGACTGCGGGGATAGCATTTTTCTTCGCCGAGGCGTCCCAAGGGGCCGATCGAACGAAACCGTTCTTCAAAGAAGACGACGTTGTGCTCTTGCAGGATCGTGCCAGTTTGCAATTCTAGCCGCGCCAGTTCGGTGTTGTACTGGGATAGCGATTGAGCTTCGTTACTAACGCTATTGCCCCAGTCGACGATCGCTTGCAAGACCACAATGAACTGCACGATGCCTTCGTTATATTGAGCAAGCTGTTGTTCGAGATTGGTTCGAGCAGCGACACGAACGGCCTGGAAGCGTTCGTATTGGGCGTAGAACTGTTCGAGATTGCGGAGGCTCAGTGCGAGCAGGTGTTGCATGTTGTGCAAGCCTTGATCGAGGTTGGCTTGGTCCCGCTGGATGATGAGCCGCCGCTGTCGAAGGGACGCTCGTTCGGCTCGCAATCCCAACGGGACAGAAAAGTTGACGCCGAGCGACCAGTCTTGAAAATCGGCCCCGCTGCCGACGCGGTTTCCTGCTGGCGTTGTGCCATCGAGTCCGTTCCAGCGATACAGGGCGACTCCGTTGAGCTGTGGCCTGGCTTGATTGTCAGCCAGCAGGAAACGTTGCTGATCGGCTTCCAGAATCAGTTTCAGTTCAATGATGTCGGGGCGTTCCTGCTGGGCAAGTTCGTTGATGAGTGACCAGTCGACTTCGATCGGCTGTTCGATCATCGGTGTCACTGGAACGGTACGCTCAGCTTCATACGGTGGTAGGCCAAGTATATTGAGCAGTGCCGCTTGTCGTTGTAGCACGCTAGCTTGAGACGCAAGCAGGCTCGCTCGGAAGTTTTCGAGTGCGAGTTGCGTTTGGGCAAGATCTCCCACGTTGGCATCTCCCGCTTCGTCCCGAGCGAGCGTTCGATTGTTGGCGAAGGTCGCTTGTTCAACTTGTTGCTCGCGCGCCCACAAGTCTGTCTTAGCGAAGACCAATGACCAGTAGGCTTCGATCACGCCTGCGACCGATTGCTGGACGGCATTCTTGTATTGGAAGTAGGAACGCTCAGTGTCGATTCGTGCCAGCACGATCGGGGCCTGATTGGCGGCCTTGCCCGCTCCTTGCATGAACGGTTGCGTGTAACTGAGTTCGGTCGCGGTGCGGTCGGCGGGGTTGAGCGGGAAGACACCGGGCGTGATACGGTTGCTGTTGCTGTTGACACCCAGGTTCGATGTTCCGCCGAGCAAGTTGCGTTTGGACAAACCGAAATCGAATCCGTAACCTTCATTCTGGCTGCCCGTGATGATGGCGTTGGTGGGATCAAGTGGGTCGAAGATCCCTGCCGGTGTTTCAGTCTGGTTCCAGGTGTTGTTCGCTCGCAGGTTCGGGTCAAACCTGGCACGTTGCTGGTCAACGGTCGTGTTTGTGATGGCGGCGTCGTAGATGGTGCGACCACTGGTTGATGCGGTGATTCCGCCGAGAACTCGCACGACTTCCGAGTTGGCCAGCATGATATTGATCGCTTCGTTAAGCGTCAGATAGCGAAGGGGTGCATCCAATTGGGGATCGTTGACGGTGGCCGGACGGGGCGTCAGCGGAACAGGGACTTGACGAAGCTGCCGAGGCCGGCGAATCGATAAACACCGCTGCTCGGGCAGAATCGGTTGACACGGCTCGTCCGCGATTGATGGCACCGGTAAGGCGGCCAGCAAAGCGAGCAAACAGCGTGCAATGATATGGCGTTTTGATGAAGTATCCATAGCATTCCGATTCGGACGGATACGACGGATTCGCCAGATGTTGCACTTATGCCGTCACGACCGGAACTGCCGCTACTGTCAATTGATACAAAAAGTCGGGTTGTGCGGGTTGGAGAGAAGATTCAACCATGGAATCACGAAGAAACACAGAGTTTTTGTCGTGGACTTGAGATACATCTGAGTTCCTCATTTCCTCTGTGGTTGACCAAAATTCATGCGTCGGCACGTTCCATCGTCGGATCGTATTCCAAAGCAGCTTTCGCCAGCGTGAAGTCGTCGGTGTCTTCGACGACTTCACCATCACGCAGCACGATGGTGCGTTTCGCATTGCGAGCGACGTTCTGATCGTGAGTGACCAGGATGACGGTGATCTGCTGTTCTTCGTTCAGCTCACGAAACAGCTCGATCACTTCGCGGCTGGTCTTGGAGTCGAGGTTGCCTGTTGGTTCATCGCCCATCAAGATTGACGGGCGATTGACAAGAGCACGGGCGATCGCGACCCGTTGTTGTTGACCGCCCGAAAGCTGACTCGGATGATGGTGGTAGCGATCGGCAAGCCCGACCTTGCTGAGCATTTCCATCGCTCGATCACGTCGCTCCCGAGCAGGTATCTTCTTGCCATACATCAGCGGCAGTTCAACATTTTCGAGTGCGGAGGTTCGATTGAGCAGATTGAAACTCTGAAACACAAACCCAAGTTGCTTGTTCCGAATCTTGGCACGTTGATCGCGGTCCATCGTCACGACCTCTTCTCCATCGAGCAGGTAACTGCCGTGCGTTGGTCGATCGAGACAGCCGAGTGTGTTCATCAATGTCGACTTTCCGCTGCCGGATGCACCGATCAGTGCGATGTATTCGCCAAAATCAATGTTTCGCGTGACCGTTCGCAGGGCATGAACTTTCACTTCACCCAGGTCATAGACGCGGCGCACGTCATTGAGTTCGATCAGTGCCATCACTCGTACCTCAGCGCATCAATCGGGTCGAGCTTGCTGGCTCGCCTCGCCGGGTAGTAACCGAAGAACACACCGACCGCCGCCGCGAATCCCATCGCCACGAACGCAGCAGGAATTGAAACGACCATCGGCCAATCGGTTCCCGGTTTGTAAGCGTTGATGAGTACCGTTGCTGCCATGGACGTTGCCGTTCCCAAAGCCAACCCGATCGCACCACCAATGCACGACAGCACCACGGATTCAATCAGAAACTGACGCAAAATATCTTTGCCTCTCGCGCCGATCGCCATCCGAATGCCGATCTCGCGAGTCCGTTCGGTGACCGACACGAGCATGATGTTCATGATTCCGACACCACCAACGAGTAGCGAAATGCCCGCGATCGCAGACAGCATCAACGTCAGCGTCCCCGTGATGATACCCAGTGTGGCTGCAATCTCGGTCGTGTCCTGGACGCTAAAGTCGGCTTCGTCGGTCGGTCCTACTTCGTGGCGTTCATACATCAGCGTTTCAATTTGTTTGGTCGCTTTGCCCATTTGATCGGTGCTACGTGCAGAAACCATGATCGCGTGAACAGTATCCAGCGGCGAGCCATTGATGCGTTTGCGAACCGTCGTGTGCGGCATTAGCACAACATTATCCTGATCGTCGCCAACCATGTTGGCACCCTTCTTTGCCAAAATACCGATGATTCGAAATGGCACATTGTTGACGCGGACGGTTTCATCGAGCGGATTGACCGTTCGAAACAACTTCGGAATCAGCGTTTGGCCGATCACGCAGACCTTCGCATTGGAATCAATGTCATTGGTCGAAAAAAAACCGCCCGCATCGAGTTCCCAGTTACGGACGGTCAGGTAGTCGGCACCGACGCCCTGCATCTCTTTCGGATTCCAGTTCTCGTTGCCGTAGATAATTTGACCTGCCGTACCGACGATCGGTGACGAAGCCAGCACCGCTGGGCAATCCGTGCCGATTGCGTCGGAATCGGCTGCGGTCAATGTCGGCGCGCCGGATTGCCTAACACCGCCGCGACGGGATTGACCGGGCAGAACAAGCACCACGTTCGTGCCGAGTGCCTCGAACTCGCCACTGACCAGTTGACTGGCACCCTGACCAATCGAGACGATCGTTGTGACCGCTGCGATGCCGATCACGACGCCGATGATTGTCAACACCGCTCGCATCTTGTTTTTGACGAGAGCTCGCAATGCAATGCGGATCGTATCGAGAAAGGACATGATATCTGCTCTTCAGTAGCGGAACTCGTCAAGAGTTTCGGGCGTTTGTACGGGGTTGTGTTCAACCGAAAGTCTTGACGACTTCCGCTACGATTTTTAGTCCTGCTTGCCGGTGACGAGTTTGGCACCCACTTCGAGCTCGCCCTCGGCCATTTCGGTGAACCTGTTTTCGGTCAAGCCGGTCGTGATTTCAACCGCCTTCAGTCGATCACCATCGACGATCCAGACATGCCGCTGGTTCTTCTTCTTTTGAGCTTCGGCTTTCTCCGTCGCGGTCTGGTTAGCGTTTTCATCTTCCTCGGCATCGGACTTTGGTTTTGACTTCCAAGTTGAACCGTCGATCAAGTGCTGATCGTCCTTGCGAACGAGTTTCACGTCATCGGGGAAAAACCGGAGAGCTGCGTTCGGAATTTTGGGCACGTCTTCGGTCGAATCAACTTCAAATGAGATGCTCGCCGTCATACCCGGCAACAGTTTTAAGTCCGGGTTGCTGGCCGCGATCACAACGGGATAGGTAACCACGTTGGATGTTGCCACGCTACTGACGCGAATCTGCTCAATCTCGCCGTCGAAGACCTCGTCAGGATGGGCGTCGACAGTGAACGTGACCTTGCGACTTTCTTTTTGCGCCTCTTGAATCAATCCGATGTCCGCCTCGTCAACCGAAGCGAAGACGTGAACCTTTTCTCGCAAGTCCGGCGCGACAACAAACAGCTCCGGAGTTTGAAACTGAGCCGCCAACGTTTGACCGGGATTAATGAGCCGGTTGATCACCACACCATCGACTGGCGCAGTAACTTCACAATAATTCAAGTTCGCCTTCGACGTTTCCAACGAAGCGGTGGCTTGCAAAATCGACGCTTTGGCGAGCCTGCGTTGAGCCTGCAAGGACTTGACCTCAAACGTCAGCGCGTCCATTTCGCGATCGGACATGAAGTCCTTGTTCGATTCACGTAGCCGCTGGCCTCGCATATAGTTGTTCAGCGACTGTTGCAACTGAGCTTCGACTCGTTCCAAATCCGCCTCGCGAGTCGCCAGTGTGGCATGGTCACGATCGACGTTGGCTTTAAATAAACGCGGATCAACGCGGGCCAGAATGTCGCCTGCCTTGACCTCGTCGTTGAAATCAACGTTCAATTCAACAATCGGCCCGGAAACGAACGAACCGATGGAGACTGACAGGACCGGCTGGACGGTGCCGGTCGAGTTGACGTATCGAGTGATGTCGCCGGATTCGATCTCGACAGTTTCCCAGGTGACCTTGTTTCGCTCCTTCCAATACTCCATCGCTGGCTGATAACCCGCCGTACTGGCAGCGCCAATCGTCCCGACAACGATTAGAAGTTTGAAAATAGTTCTCATCCCGGATTGAATGGGTTCTCTGGTGAAATGCTGAGTTGGATGTTAAAACCCATCATAACGGATCGCTCCCTCGGCAACGGTGTCGCTCCTGTATCAGATCGTACAGGCCAGCTTGCTTTCAGGCGATGACCGTTTTCACAGGCGATTTCATTACGTTTCATTACTTTGACTTCGTTGAACGGTTGTTCGTTCGACATGATTAGTTAAATGGCATTTCAGCCCCAAAGTCTTGTTATGCTTGGCATGCTTCTGTATCAGCTTGTAGCCGTCGTAGGATTGGCTAGGGAAATTCGCTAGATTGGATGAGCATCGACATCCCATGTTTGCAAGGGCGAATTTTGAAACACCACCTCCTTCTTGTCGAAGACGACGAACCCTTGGCGACGATGGTGCGTGACTTTTTGGTCGAACAGAACTTCGATGTGACGATCGAAACGAATGGAGAGGCGGCGATCCAACGCATCGGACGGGAAACTTACGATGCGATCGTGCTCGACATCGGGCTGCCGGGAGCCGACGGTTTCCACGTTTGTCGATCGGTGCGACCGAAGTACGCAGGCCCCATCATCGTCTTGACGGCTCGCGGTGAAGAGATTGACGAGGTGATCGCGTTGGAAGTCGGTGCCGATGACTTCATGGCCAAACCGGTCCGTCCGCGTGCGTTGCTGGCTCGCTTGAAACTTCACCTCCAACGTGGTGACACTGTGACATCAACTGACCTGCAAGCGATCGTCGTTGACGATCTGCGGATTGAGGAATCCAGTCGTTGCGTTTCCGTTGCGGGTGTAAATGTGGAGTTGACGAGTGCGGAGTACGAACTGCTGCTCTACCTGGCACGTCGGGCTGGAACGGTGGTCGAGCGAAAGGAAGTCTACATCGACCTGCTGGAACTGCCCTACGATGGCTTGGACCGCTCGATCGACCTTCGGATCTCCCGTTTACGTAAAAAACTCAACGACGATCCGAACCAGCCGACGAGAATCAAATCCGTTCGTGGGGTTGGCTACTTGATGGCCAAAACGACATGACGCGATTGTTTTTTCGTTTTTATCTTGGCGTGCTCTTGATTCTGTTCGTTGCTTGGTGCATCCAGGCTTACGTCTTCCGAGGAACCACCGAAGCGAACAACATCAAGGTCATCGAAGACGCTCTCGGCGGCGGCACTCTTTCGGCCCGAGATGACTTACTGGCAGGAGGCACGGAGGAGTTTTCCGAAACGTTGAAAACGATTCAAACGCGATTCGCGTTTCCAGTAAAGATCATCCCTCGATCGCAGCGGTCTATGTCGAAGAACGTGGTGCAGCGAATCGACCGTGGAGAAGCAATGCTTCACGGTGGCAAGATGATTGCGGCGATCACGGACACCGAGTTTCTAGTCGAACTGGGACCGCTTCCGAAATTCGTTGGCCCCACTGGAAACGACGTTCTGCTCGGACTGGCCAGCGTTTTCTTGCTTGCGGCGGGGGCGATTGCCATTCTGCTGCGGCCGATTATTCGACAATTCCGAACCGTTGAAACAACGGCGCTCGCGATCGCCGATGGTGACCTGTCGGCACGGATCGACGATAGGAAACGAAAACGAAGTCTCCCGATTGTTGGTGCGTTCAATACGATGGCCGATCGCACCGAGTCGTTGCTGCGGAGTCAAAAAGAACTCTTGCAAGCCGTCTCGCACGAGCTTCGTACGCCGCTGGCACGCATCAAGTTTGCCACCGAACTGGTACGCTCGGCAGACACTCACGAGAAACGAAGCCAACGCATCGATTCGATTGATGAAGCGACCGACAAACTCGACGGTTTGGTTGGCGAGTTGCTGGACTACACGAGGTACGACGCTGGCACGGAAACTGCAAAACGCGAGACGGTGCCGCTCAACGCTCTGATCGCCGAAGCGATTGATTTACATGCACCCCTCTATCCAAAGATCCGATTCAAGACCCCCGACTCGTCCTGCTCAACGAAACTGACGACCTATCGAGCAGGACTGCTGCGTGCGATCAGCAATCTGGTTAGCAACGCGGGCAAGTACGCTAAGTCGGAAGTTCAAATCAGTGTACGCAATCAGGAAGACGAAGTTCTCATTGACGTCGAAGATGATGGTGATGGAATTTCCAAGGAGAATCGCGAATCCGTGTTCGAGCCCTTCAGGCGACTTGCGACCGGATCGCAACCGGGAACCGGATTGGGCCTGGCGTTAGTCCGTCGAATCTGTGGGCGTCTGAGCGGAGTAGTTTCTGCCCATGAAAGTTCACTCGGTGGAGCAAAATTCACAATCCGTCTACCCCATCCAAACCCTGATAAGATTAAAAAATGAATATTCAAATCTTGATGCGGTGCTTGACCGCATTCTTAGTCTCTCAGTTTGGTCTCGCCTCGTTACGGGCCGACGACTGGACTCGGTTTCGTGGCCCCGATGCGACGGGAGTCGTTGCGGATGATCCGCGGTTACCTTCACGCTGGGACAAGAGTGAAAACGCCGCTTGGTCGGTCGATGTTCCCGGTCAAGGCTGGGGCAGTCCGATCGTCGTTGGTGATCGCGTGTTTGTCTCTTCGGTGGTCGCCGATGAAGAGAACATCGCCCCGAGTGCGGGTTTGTATCTGGGCCAGGGCGTTCGTGATCCGGCCCAAGGCATTCATCACTGGATGGTGTTCTGCTTTGATTTGAATTCCGGTGAGAAGTTGTGGGAGCAAGAGTCACACACGGCCCGGCCAGTCGTTCCTCGGCACCCGAAAAGTTCGTATGCAGCGGAAACGCCTGCGACCGATGGTGAGCGTTTGTTCGTCCTGTTCGGTGATCTGGGACTGTTCTGCTATTCGCTCGATGGCGATCTGCTTTGGAAACAAATGATCGAGCCGAAGGAAACCAACATGGACTACGGCGCCGCGGCATCACCGGTGGTGCATGACGGCCAGGTGTTCGTTATTTATGACAACAAGGAGGCGTCTTGGATCGCTTCGTTTGATTGTCTCACGGGTGATGAAAAATGGCGGACGAAGCGTAACGAAGTGATGTCGTGGGCAACGCCGTTCGTTTGGGAAAACGAGGTCCGGACTGAAATCGTGGTTCCAGGCCAACGCGTCAACCGCAGCTACTCGCTCGATGGCAAGGAACTGTGGAGCTTCGATGGCGACATGTCGATCCTGGTTATCCCCTCGCCATTCGCGGCTCACGGCATGTGTTACATCGCGTCGGGGTATGTCGGCGACGCACACCGACCGACGTTTGCGATTCGTCCGGGTGCGAGTGGCGACATCGCTCCTGGCGGCGATTTCAACGACAGCGAATTCATCGAGTGGCATCAACCCCAGAGTTCACCCTACAACACAACCCAGCTCGTGTATGGAGATTTTCTTTACACGGTCTACGACCAAGGCTTCATGACGTGCCACAACGCTTTGACGGGCAAAGAAATCTACGGCAAACGCAGGTTTTCGCCCAAGGGATCGTTCACCGCATCGCCGTGGGCGTACAACGGCAAAGTGTTCTGCCTGAGCGAAGAAGGGCTCACCTACGTCATCCAAGCGGGCGATACTTTTGAAATTCTGAACACCAATCCACTGGAAGAACTGTGCATCGCCACGCCCAGCGTCGCCGGCGGAAAGTTACTGGTTCGGACGCTGACGAAGGTTTACTGCATCACCCAGGACGATTCGACGGCGGCGGTTGAAAACGCGAGGAATTCGAACGTAGAACAAAGCAAAGATTGATACACTGCGGGACCGAGAACCTATTCCACCTACCACCTCTTCTTTACGAGCCATGACTAATGAACCCTTTGAAGATTTTGATCTCAACCATGTTGGTCGCTTTGACCGGATCGGTGTCGGCAGATGACTGGGCGCGATTCCGTGGCCCTGGCGGTGCTGGCGTCGTCAACCAGGCCGATGGAATTCCCTCGCAGTGGTCGCCGGAGGCCAACCTCGCCTGGAAGACGCCGCTTCCCGGGCCGGGTGTTTCGAGTCCGATCGTGGTCGGCGGGAAAGTCTTCGTGACCTGCTATTCCGGTTACGGTTTGGACCAAGAGAACCCCGGCGAAATCGACAATCTGATGCGGCACCTGGTCTGTGTCGACTTGCAAACCGGCAAGGCTCTGTGGCAGAAAGATGTGAAAGCCGCTTTGCCCGAAGATCCTTACAGCGGCGTCGGCGTGACCGCGCACGGTTACGCTTCGCACACGCCCGTTTCGGACGGACAAAACGTCTATGCCTTCTTCGGCAAGAGCGGTGTGTTCGCATTCGACTTCGATGGCAACCCACTTTGGCAGGCCGACGTCGGTATGGAATCGGATCCGACCAAGTGGGGTTCGTCCTCGAGTCCGGTGATTCACAACGACACCGTGATCGTCACCGCCTCCGCCGAAAGTCAATCGATCATCGGCTTCGACAAAGCCACGGGCAAGGAACTTTGGCGACAAGAAGCCGAAGGACTCGACGGCATGTGGGGCACGCCGTCTCTCGTGAAAGTGGATGAAGATCGAACCGACCTGGTCATGTGTGTTGCCAAAGAACTGTGGGGTCTCGATCCCGATAGCGGTAAACTGCGTTGGTTCGCCAGTGCCACCGGTGCCGAGCAAGCCTACTCCAGCGTGGTGACGGATCAGAACAAAGTGTTTGCGTTCACCGGACGCGGCGGCGGCAGTATCGCGGTGACAGCGGGTGGCAAAGGTGACATCAGCGAAAACAACACATTGTGGTCCGGCGGCGAAACCGCCAGCTTCGGCTCACCGGTTCGTCACGAGTCGAAACTCTACGTGATCTCTCGAGGTGTCGTTACGGTGGTGGATGCCGAGTCGGGCGACAAGCTCGACCAGATTCGACTGCGTGGTGTCGAGCGAGGGGGCGGTCGGTTCGGTTCGCTCGACTACGCTTCGCCCATTACCGTCGACGATCGCATGTTCTATCTCAACGGTAGCGGCCAAATGTTTGTATTCGATTTGAGTGACGAAGCGAAACAGATCGCCGTCAATCGTGTGACGGCTGAGAAGGAATCGTTCGGCGGTTCGCCCGCAGTCTCCGACGGTCGAATGCTCATTCGCAGCGAGAGGTATCTTTACTGCGTCACCGATCAGGGACAAACCGTTGCACCCTCGGCTCAGCCCGATGTTGCGGAAGTCGCCGAGTCCGAAGAACCACGCGGCGGCGGTCGCTTCGATCCAATGAGCATGTTCAACGACCGCGATGCCAACAAGGATGGCAAGCTCACCAAAGAGGAAGTCGAAGGTGGACCGATGGCCGATCGGATGATGACGCTCGATAAAGATTCCGACGGAGCGATCAGCCAAGACGAGTTCCGAACCGGAATCGCGGGCTTGTTCCGTAGCGGTCGCGGTGGCGGTGGCGGTGGAAGATCCGGCGGTGGTGGTTACGGCGGACGAGGGGAAGACAAACGCCCCGATCGACCGCAACGTCCCGAGATGGCGGGCTAGTGGTCTCGGAACGCTAGCTCTTAGGGTAGTGCTCGAAGCATCGGCCCGTTGAATCCGGCCCCGTCAATCGACAACTGCTCGACCTTGTGTCGTGAGCTTGCTGTTCGCGATCAATCAGATCGACCGCGTCTTGGGCTTCGCCGCCGTTGGTGTCAAGCAGTTCAACCTGCATGATCACGTGGCTATCGGCGTCCATCGACCAAGTAGCCGTGGTAAAATTCGCTAGGCATTCCGCGGCGGGCATCGCTATCCACCACGCCCAGCGTGCGATCGCCCTGACCCGGATTCAAGCTCTGGCAATGACTTCACGAGCGGATAGGCGATACGCGTATCGTGGGCACTCCGACTTCAAGAGTTGGATCACTGGCAGGCCAGGCTAACCTCGGTCGGGACAGTAAAAGTTCTCGGTATCGGGCCGGAAGTCGTCCCAGGGAATCATTTCCAACGCGTCAAGAAGCGGAGACTTCACGGGCAGCACCCGGTCGTAGATCGGCAGATCCGCGTCTGGAATTTCCAACAAGAAGTCACGATGATGGGTGAGCACTGGGAGTACGCCGAGTCGGGAAAGGGGGGGGGGCGCACCTCAAATGACACGCACGCCGACGCAAACCGGCTTAAATCAACAGTTTCCGCCGGGAGGGTGAAGTCGTAAGCACATTGGAATTCGATACATAAAAGTGCAATCCCTTGATTTCGTGTTTTTGAAAAACCACACGAGTTTTTCGGCTCGGAAAACCGACCGACAATGATCCGAAACGTTTCGCGATCGAACCGAAAATCGGTTAAGATAGGTGACCCTAGGTCGCGTCGCCCTCGACGCGATTCCCACCGCCTCTGGCTCTTTTCCCTCCACGCCTCCGAGTCTGACGCATGTTGCCGACGATATCCCGGTATCTAATTCCCGCCGTGCTGTTGTCTCTCGGCATCACCACTTCGTTTGTGTGCGTTCTCGCCGACGAGCGCGCGAAGGAAAAATCGAGCGAACTGCCGATTGATTTCTCCAATGACATCCGGCCGCTGTTGTCGAATCATTGTTTCGCCTGTCACGGTCCCGATGAAGTCCACCGGGAATCCGACGTCCGGCTCGACACCGCCGACGGCGTCGCCGCTGTCATCGATCTCGATGCGTGGGACGCGAGCCTGCTCGTCGAACGCATTCGGGCGACCGATCCGGACGTGGTCATGCCGCCGCCGGAGCACCACAAACCGCTCGACGAAGCATCCAAATCACTCCTCGAGCGATGGATTCGCGAAGGGGCTCCGTTCCAGGATCACTGGGCGTTCCTCCCGCCGGTGAAAGCTGAACCACCCGCTGCACCGGAGTTGCCCGCCGGTTCCGATCCGGTCGATCATTGGATCGAGGCGGAAATCGAAAAAAGATCGTTGACTCCCAACGTTCCCGCTGATCGCCACACGATCGCACGCCGTGTCGCGTTCGATTTGACCGGATTGCCACCCACCTGGGACGAGGTACAGCGATTCGCTAACGACTCCGATGCCGACGCGTATGAAAAACTGGTCGACCGATTGGTCGCGTCCCCCGCCTACGGCGAACAAATGGCCCGTTTCTGGCTCGACCTCGTTCGATACGGCGACACGCACGGTTTGCACCTCGACAATTACCGCGAGATGTGGCCCTACCGCGATTGGGTAATCGCGGCGATGAACGAAAACAAACCGATGGACGAGTTCATCACCGAACAACTCGCTGGCGATCTGTTTCCCGATGCCACAATGAACCAAAAGATTGCCTCCGGGTTCAACCGATTGAATGTGACGACGAACGAAGGCGGTTCCATCTACGATGAGGTGTTTGCTCGTAACGTGATCGATCGCACGGACTCGTTCGGGACGATCTTCTTGGGACTGACCACCGGATGTGCGGTTTGTCATGACCACAAATTCGATCCGATCTCGCAACACGATTTCTACTCCCTCTCGGCGTTCTTCAATTCACTCGACGGGCGTGCGATGGACGGCAACGCCCAACATCACCCGCCGGTGATCGACGTACCAAGTGCCGAGCAAACGAGCCAACTCGGCGAACTCGCCGCCGAGATCAAACGCATTGATGAACAACTCCGCGGACCGCTCGTCGAAGTCGACACGGCCCAAACCGCTTGGGTCATCTCACTCGGTTCGAACCCCGCTTCCGATGCGGTGAAATTGGTCCCGTCGCAAGTCAAATCCGAATCGGGAACGTTGACGGAAATCGTCGACGACACCTTCGTTCGCCTTCACGGCGAGGTGGCCGCGAAGGACACGATCGAGATGGTGTGCGACGTCCCATCGGGGCAATGGCGGATGCTAGAGTTGACGGCCCGGACGGATGAGAAAAACACCCGCGTGGGTACCGCGAGCAACGGCAACGCCGTGCTTAGCGAAATCGTCCTGCACGTTCGTGACAACGAGACCGCCGAGTGGCAACCGCTCCCAATCGCGTCGGCGACGGCGAGCCGGCAGCAAGACGAAAAGGAATTCGCGGTCGAAAAATCAATCGATGGAAAAATTGACGCGAGCCAAGGTTGGGCCGTCGGTGGACACGAGAGCGAAGGCGACCGGGCGGCCTGGTTCCGGCTGGCCAATCCAATGTCGTCCGGCGATGAAAGTGCCTCGCAAATTCGCATCCAATTGCATTATCAATCGAAGTTCGCGACGCACTTGTTGCGGGAGGTAGCCTTCGATCTGCATCAATCCGCCGACGCAATTCCAGCATCCCAAAAGATTTCGTTCGGCGACGTTCATGTCGTCGGTCCCATCCCGGTCGCCGGTCCAACCGAAGCGATTAAGGCTGACATTGCGGGTGAGACGAAGGCTGAATTCGATCCCGAATCGGTGATCTCGCATGAAACCACCGAATTCCGTTGGCAACATCGAGCGGATGTCTTGCCCGTGGTGGTCAACACGCTTCCCCATCCCACAACCGGCCCCTCGGTCACCGTGCTGCACCAATCGATTCACTCACCGAGCGAGCAAACCGTCAATCTTTTGATCGGCAGTGACGACGGCGTGGTGATTCATCTCAACGGTGCCGAAGTCGCGGTGACGAAAGGCAAACAAGCGTTGCGACCGCTCGCCGCCGCCCACGAGTTGAAACTGCGCAGCGGAGAGAATCATTTATGGATCAAACATCTGCATCACGCCGGTCCGGCTCGATTGACGTTCGCGATCGATTCTCGAGCGGTGGCCTTTTCTGAACGACTCGCCACGGCGTTGACCGGGACCGTCGATCGCGGGGACGATGTCAATCGTGCGTCGCTGCAAAAATTCTTTCGCGAGTCTCACTGTGATGCACCGGAGTGGTTGGCGATCCAAGACATGCGGCGTGGTTTGGTAACGATGCAAGAGGAGACGCGAAAAGCGATTCCGAAAACGTTGGTTTGGAAAGAAACCGCGACGCCACGACCCGCTCATCTTCTGCTACGCGGGCAATACGAGTTCCCCGGCGACGTCGTCCCGCGTGCGGTGCCCTCGTTCCTACCACCACTGCCCGCGATCGTCACGACCGACGAATTAAAAAGTGATGCCGAAGGCGCGACTGATGCCGAAGACACGACGAAAGATGATGCGCCGCCGGTCGATCGAATGACTCTCGCCCGATGGTTGACCAGGCCGGATCATCCGCTGACTGCCCGGGTTGCCGTGAACCGTTTCTGGCAACAACTCTTCGGTACCGGATTGGTGAAAACGAGTGAGGATTTCGGCAGCCAAGGCGCACCGCCGTCGCACCCGGAATTGCTCGACACGCTCGCGATCGATTTCCGTGAGAGCAGTTGGGATACGAAAGCGTTGATGAAACGTCTCGTCATGACGCGTGCCTATCGACGCGGTGCGAAAACGTCGCCCGCGATGTTGAAGACCGATCCGAACAACCGCTTGCTCGCACGCGGGCCTCGGTTCCGATTGGACGCGGAAATGTTGCGTGACCAGATGCTGTCGGTTTCCGGTTTACTTGTCGATCAACAAGGCGGACCGAGTGTGAAACCGCCGCAACCGGCTGGGCTGTGGGCGGCCGTCGGGTACACCGATTCGGATACGGCCGTCTTCGTTCCCGACGAGGGCGACAAAATTTATCGGCGGAGTGTTTATACGTTTTGGAAACGGACCAGTGCCCCGGCGGTCTTGTCTACATTCGATGCGCCGAGTCGGGAATCCTGCACCGCCCGCCGCGAACGCACCAACACCCCGTTGCAGGCACTGTTGATGCTCAACGAACCGCAAACGTTGGAGGCGTCACGGCAATTGGCGCTGCAATCGATGAACGCCGATAACGACATCAGCACACCGGATCGAATCCGGTCGATGTTCCAACGCGTCGTGTTGCGATCGCCGCAGGACAGCGAGCTGGAATCGCTGTCGCGGTTGCTCACCGATCTGACGAATTTCTACAGCAATGATCTCGACCAAGCGGCAAAATTGGTCGAGACCTCCGACGCGTCCCTGGCCGCTTGGACGGTCCTCTGCAACACCCTTCTGAATCTCGACGAGGTCATCTGCAAATGAATCCTTCCACCAATCCCGGCTCGTTCGTTGACCATTCCTCTGATTTGATCGGCGTCTCGGATTTACTCCGCGCCTCGGAGGCTCGCACGCGGTTATCGCAATTGACCCGTCGTTCGCTGTTTTCGAAATCCTGTGCCGGACTCGGCATGGCGGCACTCGCTTCCCTCGAGGGCGAACACGCCATGGCGGCGGAGCCTTCGTCGGTATCGGCGGCGGCCTTGAATTCATCCGCGCCCGCAGGCATCGCGACCAGTGTGGGTGGGCGTCCTGATCTGCCGCACCACGTGCCGGCAGCCAAACGGGCGATCTATTTGTTCATGTCCGGGGCACCGTCGCAAATCGACATGTGGGACCACAAACCCGCCATGGCCGATTGGTATGACAAGGATCTCCCCGAAACGATTCGGCAAGGCCAACGATTGACGACGATGACCAGTGGCCAAGCCCGGTTCCCGATCGCCCCGAGCATCTATGAATTCTCGCCCCACGGTGCCAACGGGACCATGGCGAGCGAATTGATCCCGCACATGGCGGGCAAGGTCGACGAGATCGCGCTGGTCAAATCGATGTACACCGAGGCCATCAATCACGACCCGGCGATTACCTACATCTGCACCGGAGACCAACTGCCGGGCAAGGCGTCGTTGGGTTCGTGGTTGAGTTACGGTTTGGGAACCGAGAACGCCGACCTACCTGCGTTCGTTGTGATGACCGCGTCGTGGACGGGGCGGAAACAAGCCCAGGCGTTGTACAACCGGTTGTGGGGCAGTGGTTTTTTGCCCAGCCGCTATCAAGGCGTTGCGCTGCGGAGCAGCGGTGATCCGGTGCTGTATCTGTCCAACCCCGCCGGCATCGATTCCACCGTCCGGCGACGCATGCTCGACACGCTCGCCGAATTGAACCAAGAAACACTGCAGCGGATCGGTGACCCCGAAACCGATGCCCGTATCGCTCAGTACGAGATGGCGTTTCGGATGCAAACGAGTGTCCCGGACCTGACCGACCTGAGCGACGAACCGCAACACGTGCTCGATCTCTACGGCCCCGACGTGCTCAACCCAGGCACGTACGCGAACTGTTGCCTGATGGCACGGCGGATGGCCGAACGCGGTGTGAGGTTCACTCAGATTTTTCATCGCGGTTGGGATCAACACGGCACGTTGCCGAAGGATTTACCGAACCAATGCCGCGACACCGACCAACCGTCGGCTGGGTTGTTGACCGATTTGAAACAACGCGGACTGCTCGACGACACGCTCGTCGTGTGGGGCGGTGAGTTCGGACGGACCATTTACTGCCAAGGCGCACTCACGCAAACGAACTACGGGCGCGATCACCATCCGAAATGCTTCAGCGTTTGGATGGCCGGAGCGGGAATCCAGGGCGGTGTCGTTCACGGCGAAACCGACGAGTTCAGTTACAACATCGTCCGCGACGGCGTGCACATCCGCGATCTCAACGCCACGATTCTCGACCAGATGGGCATCGATCACGAGCGATTGACCTATCCGTTTCAAGGCCTCGATCAACGATTGACCGGCGTGGAAAAAGCCCGGATTGTTCGGGAATTGTTGGTTTAAGGAAGAGTGCCACGACACTCCGCGTCGTGAGGGCATTGGACTCGACGCGGAGCGGCGAGATACAAAAACGTCGCAGCGTCTCGGCACTGCGGCAAAGATTGTTATACTGGCGGATTCCAATTCTCGTTGTGGTTTCCGACCGCCCCCACTCACGTCTGATTTTCGACCATGTCTGACTCACCGAACGATTCGGCCGACACCGCTGCGGTTTCGCCCACGCCCGACGCGCCGCTGACCTCACTCTCGCCCTCGACGGTCGTGTATTTGTTGTCAGCGATGATGTTTTTGCAGTTCTTTGCCTGGGGGTCTTGGTTCGCGACGTTGAACGCCGCGATGGATACGAACTTGCTCGGCGCGTTCATTGGCGGTGCGTATGAATCGGCGCCGATCGCCGCGATCTTCGCCCCATTGTTTCTCGGACTCGTGGCGGATCGGTTTTTCTCGTCCGAGAAAGTCATGGGAATGCTGATGTTGATCGGCGGCGTGATCATGTTGCTGATCCCCTCGTTCGCAGTAGAGGCGTCCACGTTCGCAACGGAATCGAAGGCCGCGATGGTCGCCAGTGACACGTTCGATTCCGCAACGTTTTCGAAAATGCAATCGGAGGAAAACGAGGCGGGCAAGACACTCGTTTGGTTGATCCTGGGTTACCTGCTGTGTTACATGCCCACACTCGGACTGGGCAACACGATCGCGTTCACGCACATCCCGAGTCAGGACGAGTTTCCGAAAATCCGTGTGTGGGGAACGATCGGATGGATCGTCGCCGGATTGACGCTCGGCGCACTCGGATGGTCGGCGTCGTACAACATTTTCTGGCTCGGTGCGGGCAGCTCGTTGGCGCTCGGCGTGCTGTGTTTCTTCCTGCCCAACACGCCACCGCCGCTGCGTGGTCAACCGATGGACGTGCGTTCGCTGTTGATGGTCGACGCGTTTAAATTGCTGGCCAACTGGAACTTCTTTGTCTTCGCAGTTTGCTCGACATTGATCTGCATTCCGTTAGCCTATTACTACGGGATGACGGCGACGTATTTGAATCAAACCGGTTTTGTCGAACCGGGAGCGACGATGACGATCGGCCAGATGTCGGAGATTTTCTTCATGCTGTTGATCCCGTTTTTCTTCCGCCGGCTCGGCGTGAAGATCATGATTCTCATCGGGATGGCGTGTTGGGTGCTGCGTTATGTGTTGTTCGCGTTGGGCGCCGCCGATCAGACGACGTGGATGCTGTTGCTCGCGGTCGCCTTGCACGGAATCTGTTATGACTTTTTCTTCGTCACCGGATTCATGTACACCGACGCGAAGGCGCCCAAAGCAATTCGGGGCCAAGCCCAAGGGTTGCTCGTGTTCTTGACTCAAGGCGTGGGGATGTTTTTCGGTTACCGGATCATGGCGGGTGCCGATTTGTTCGGATTCATTCCGTTGAATTTGACGTTCGGCAATTACGGAAATCAAGTCACCTCGGCGCCACAGTATGTCGAGGCTCTCGGTGCGGCGCGCGGTGAGACCGAATCGGTATCGTTCATGGAAACGTTCACGAAAATGTTCACGCGTGATCTACCCGATTCGCTCGACACGGGAATTTTGACCGAGACGATGGGTCAATGGCGAGATTTCTGGTTGTCGCCCGCGATCATGGCGGCGGCGATCTTCGTGCTGTTTGCACTGACGTTCTGGGACCGCACGAAAACGAAATCGACCGACCCCGAAAAAGGCTTGTAGGACAATCCTGTCCCCCGTCGCCCGTCGCCCAAGGCGACGTGTCGCTTCGCCCCACGGCAACAAAGCGGGGTCTGCGACGACTGGGAACCTCGGTTTCATGAAGCACTTCGTCACAGTTGATTCGGTGGAATCACGTAGTAGCGTCTCTCCGAGACGCTGGAATTTGCGAGTCTCAGAGAGACTCGCCTACGTGAGGTTCTGCCGAACCTTTTCCGCCGATTGGCTTCGTGAAGCACGATCGTGGTCGTCACGGACGCCCTCAGTCGAAGGCATTTTCTGTTCAGCGTCAATCAGATCTCGCCTCTAGCGTCTCTATGTAGACCCGCGCAACATCCGCCATGTAGTGATCCAGCGGGGCGTTGCCGGCACGGAGCATGCTCCGTTCGGCTGACCGATCATCGCCCTCGGCGTCCGCGATCAACCCCAGGTAGAGATCCGCATAAAACCGTGCCGACTGTTTCCTCAACGGCGACTCAATCGCTGCCACCGCCGCTTCGATCGTCTCGGCATCGCCGCCGGGCAAACGATTCAAAATTTGCGACATCGGTGCCCGGCGATCACCGGGCGCTGGCAGTAACACTTTTCGTGCCGACTCGATCCCGTTCGCTTTGGCTTCGCATAGAAAGTGCCACGCCGCGTTCTCAACATCGTTCGGGTTCACCTTGCGGTGCTCCACAAATAAATCGCGACCTTCCGCAAACCGATCGACGAAGAATAACGCAATGCCGTACTGCCAAAGGTAAGGTCGCAGCGTTGGGTCCAGCTCGATCGCACGCTCAAAATTCCGAATCGATTCACTCGATTTTCCGGCACGCAGTTGGGCATCGGCAAGGGCAGCGAGACGCGATGCAAGACCCGTCGGATCGTCCGGGCGAAGGTTTTCCTGAGCACTCTCGATCGCGGCCGCGTGCCGAGCCGAATGATCCGTGATCGACGTCTGAGCCAGCAAAACATGCGGCTGGATTACCCATCCCGAAATCAGAAAACAACAACCCAAGCCAAACCAACGAACCATCGACAAATCTCCTAATTGACCCGAATCAAAGACGTCATTGTAGCGTCTGGCGAAGAAATGGTGGCTTCGTCAACGCGCTCAATTCAAGATTCGGTCGACTTCGAAAATTTGAAAAGATGGCTATCCATGCTCAAATGGAGTTAGGGGATACGCGTCGCGATGGAACGTCCCCGATGCGGAACCGCAGAATCGAGTTTCAATCCGTACTGTTCGCCGAGTTGCTTCGGAGGCAAACGAAATTTTTTAGTTCATCCGACCGAAGCGTGCGCCGACCCCAGGATCGAGGTTTTTCAAGGCATGGCTGCAGTGTCCCATGATTTGATGAAAAATCGTCCTCGGTGAACCGAAATCCGCCGAAATCCGCCGAGGACCGTCGGCACCATGGGCGGACCGCTTTTGCAGGAAGACGCTGGCGACCGAGATCTCCCTTGTCGAGTGGCACCTCTGCAGAGCTCGACTGCGTTTGTTCCGGCTTACGTAGTCCACCAGCATCCCTACTCAGGCACCAATCTCGTTGGATACGGGAGTCATGCCTTGAAAACCTCCAACGCACGCGTCCGCCGGATCAACCTATTTTCCAGGCAATACAACGATCAACTGCGACCCCTCGTTCGGGTGTCCCCGAGTACCACTGAATAGTTTATCGACAAACTGAGAATTGGTGCCCCACCGGCGATCTTCACTTTGGAAGTCACCTTCAAACAGCGGCGGAGCGCTCAGAATGTAATCGAAAGTTTCGTTGACCTCGCTCTACATATCGCTTTTCGTGACCGTCACGTAATGAATTCCCTGTTTTCCGCAGTTCAATAGCGCTTCTTCGAGTGCATCAATCCGTGCGTTTTCAACTTGCAGCTTTTCCGCAAAAGCGTTCAACGCTTGAACAGCTCCTTTGTGGCTGAGTGCCTTCGGACTGGTGTCAAATCGGTAGGCGACACGGACAACTAAATCGCGAACCAAGTTGGACGCGATCATGTAAGCGTAAATTTCGTTGCGCACCATCGACGGACTCTTGCATCGCAAGTGCTCCATTTGCATGTGCGTCTTCAGACTTCGAATATCAAGCTCGACTTGCTCTTGGCTTCAATCCGGATCTGGAAAAGCTGCATCTTCGCGGCCGATACGAGATCGAAGAGGACTCGCTCAAACTATGCGTTTTCGAAATCGACGGTGACAACGAATTGCCCCGACTACGTTGCTGCCAAAGGCATCGTGCTGATGCGTGATCCATTGGAGGCGAAAGCTGAGAACTCGGACGGCGATGTCAACGTACCGGATGCGAACGAGCACGAACGCGTGAAAATTCCTGGCGAGTCGCCCAGGTTCAGGGCTGCCGTCCGATTTCGAAGCCTTACTCGATTGGGGCGAACCGGTCGGCGGACTACCTGACGATCAGCGAGCAGCAACATCGGTGGCCGACGGCCTCGTCGCGCGAGCCGACGATCAAAAGGCGACGGGGGTCGAATCACCACTGCTCCCGTCGTCTTTGATTTTGCCGAATGAACCGATTCGCGGGATTGAGATTCAAGTTATCGATGCCCAGACCAACCGACCGGTCAGCGGCGGGGTGGCGAATATCCGATTCACTCTGAATGGTTGGGCGGAGAAGACTGATGACAAGCTGATCTCGCTGGACAAGGTTGACTTGACGAACGCTGGCAGGTTTGCAATCGCAATTCCAGACGAGCTGCGCGGGCGGCACTCATACTTGCAGGTCTCGATCAAGCTGTTTAAGCCATCGCCGGATGCACCACTTCCAGACGCAACGCTCAATTTCCATCCCGTCGAGACCGTGACACTGACGGCCCGAGTTGATGACGAGCAAGGGCAACCGGCGACGCGCTGCGACATTGCGATCTTTGGAACGGTCCGTGACTCGGACCGCACTGAAGAACAGCGTGGGCCGTTCTGGCGAGGATGATTCCGTGAGGTTCCAGGGCAGACTGGTCTGTTCCAAGTGAAAGCTCCGACGGGACTCCTCAACGCCACGCTGGTCGCTGCGGAGGTCCGCACGGTACCGCAGCAGAAGTGGTCGCGTGCGGTTCGCGACGACGAGAAGATGGAAGGCCCTCGTACCGACGCTGGCTGGAGTATGCCTGATCGCGACGATGACTCAATCGTGGTCGGTGAGCCAGCAACTCTGAGTGTGGAAGCCGAAAACTTGTCCCACACCGTAGATCGGCCTGCCGTCCAGGGCGACGAACCTCGCAGTTCAGAAATCGTCACATTTGAATCGGTACGGCAAAACGAAGACTATCGGGGTACGCTTCTTGGCGTCAAAAATGGTGTTGATTTTCTCGACTCTCAAGAACTCGTTCACGATGGTGGGCGTCCACACGGCAAGCACGTCGTGCCGTCGATGCGAGTGACAACGGTTATCGAGAAACTAACGAATAAGGACGAGCCATGGGGTTTCAAAGCCGAAACAGATGACGGCTCCGAACTGGTTGGCAAGGTCAACAATGAAAAGAACGGCCGCGTATTGGGCAGTCGCATCAACGGACTTGAGGAAATGGATCTTCTATATCCGCCACTTCCCGCTGCCATCTTTCCAGCCGAAAGGCTCATCGCCGAAGACCAAGGTCTACCTCTTCACATTATCGGGCAAGATCCAAAAGTCTGAAACTTTCACACTCCGTTTTTCGTTTGGGGAGGACGGCGACCGTCGCGAATTGGTGTTCAAGAATGTTCCGATGCCGTAAGCCGAATCAGCGGACCAGCACCACTTGCCAAGCAAATCATTTTCGCTCCGGCTTTCGCACCGCTCAAGGAGCCCACAAAAATAGCGAGCAGCAAACGCAGTCTGTCGCCGTTGGCAGCAGAGATTCTCCTGTGCTTAAAAACGAGTCCGCGTACCTTTGTCTTTCCCGTACCTTTGTCTTTCCCGGCAAGATCGCTACGAAGTGCCCTGTCCCCGAAGTGCCCTGCAGAGGTGCAACCCGCCGAGGAATGGCCCGGTCTGCGATGCGCCAAAGGTAAGCACATCTGCTGAAAAGGTTCGACAGAACCTCACGTAGGCGAGTTTCTCTGAGACTCGTAAATTCCAGCGTCTCAGAGAGACGCTGCTACGTGGTTACGCCGAATTAATTCTGACGATGTGCTTACTCGTGCCCGTCGCCAGTCATCGCACGTCAAGTCGCAATCTGGGCTGCTCGTTCAACGTTTGCGATTGAATTCGTCACAGTGACTCCGGCGACATGACGAACCCAAATTGATTAAGCTATGGCTCGATGAGTTAACGCTGAACATTTTCACAGCGAAATAACAGCCTATTAGCAAAGGAAAGAAGAAACTATGAAACGAAACCTACTCACCGGCAGCTTGTCGCTGCTGGCCGCCTTGGCGGCGATCTTGGGCGTGTCCCCACCGGCTCACGCTGCGGACAAGCAGCCGAATATTCTGGTCATTTGGGGTGACGATATAGGCACCTGGAACATCAGCCACAACAACCGCGGCATGATGGGCTACAAGACGCCGAACATTGACCGCATCGCCCGTGAAGGCGTGGCCTTCACCGACTACTACGCGCAGCAGAGTTGCACGGCGGGTCGGGCGGCGTTCATCAGCGGTTCGGTGCCCGTGCGCTCGGGCATGACGAAAGTCGGCATGCCCGCCGCCCCGGAAGGCTGGCAGAAGACCGACACGTCGGCGAACTGCTCAAGCTGATCGACGACCTCGGCCTCGCCGACAACACCATCGTCCAGTATTCGACCGACAACGGCCCGCACTTCAATACGTGGCCCGACGCCGGCACTACGCCCTTCCACGGTGAGAAAAACTCCAGTTGGGAAGGCGCCTACCGCGTCCCCTGCTTCATCAAGTGGCCCGGTCACTTCCAGGCTGGCACCACGCTCAATGGCATCGTCGCGCACGAGGACTGGCTGCCCACCTTCGCCGCCGCCGCGGGAGCACCTAATGTCAAAGACAAGCTCAAGGCCGGCGTGGAACTTAACGGCCGCAAATATAAGAATTACATCGATGGCTACAACCAACTGGAGTACCTCAACGGCAAGACGGAAGAGTCACCCCGCAAGGAATTCATCTATGTGGACGATGGGGGCGAAGTCGCCGCGATTCGCGTCGGCGACTGGAAGGCCATGTATCTGGAAAACCGGGCCAATGGACTCCAGATCTGGAAGGAGCCGTTTGTCGCATTGCGCACGCCGAATCTCTACAACCTGCGCCGTGACCCCTTCGAGAAAGCTAAGATCGGTTCGAACACCTACGAAGACTGGTTTATCGACCGCGCCTACCTGCTCGGGCCCATGCAGGTCGTCGCCAGCGAATTCCTCATGACGCTCCAGGACTTCCCGCCCAGCCAGACACCGGGCGATTGGAGTCTCAAATCACTGGAGAACCAGATCAAGAAGATGACCGTCGGCGGGCAGTAAGCCCGACATTTAGACTTTGAACCTTGCGGGCCGTCCGGCAATGGGCGGCCCGCGCATTCACGATCGAAAACTGAGCAGTCGAAGCATGAAACTATCCATTCTTCCTGTCGTACTAACTTGCGGATTCCTTTCGGCGTTTTCCGCCGTCGCTCAAGATCCGCTGCCCTCTTGGAATAACACCGCGCCGAAGAAAGCCATCATCGAAGTTGCCGGATAAGTGACCAAGGAAGGTGGCGCCGACTTCGTCCCGCCCGCTGAGCGCATCGCGACGTTTGACAACGACGGGACGCTCTGGGTCGAGCAGCCCATGTATTTTCAACTGTTCTATATGCCCTTCATCGTTTCAGGCGGCGGGATTGAGTTCATGCGGCCGTGGACGGAAAAGGTCGATGGCATCCCGCCGGAGCAGGTAATCGGCAGCAGCGGCAAACTTAAGTTTGAAATGCGAGACGGCCAGCCTGTGCTGGTAAAGTTGCCCGCGATTGACTTGATCGACGACAAGGAAGGCAAGCCGGTGGGTATTCAAAGCCACATCGGTCGCCGCCCCATCGCCGCGTTCGGCAACTCCGACGGCGACCTGCAAATGCTGCAGTGGACGGCCGCCAGTTCCAGCCCACACTTTCACCTCTATGTCCACCACACCGATGCGGTACGCGAGTATGCCTACGACCATCCATCGCACATCCGCGGGCTCGACGAAGGCCTCGACGAAGGCCTCGACGAAGCGAAGGCTAAAGGCTGGACGGTCACGAGTATGAAGGATGACTGGAAACGCATCTTCCCGGTCGAAACGGAATGATCATCGTGTGGCAAATCATTGAGCCGGTGACCCCATTTCTTATCGAACTCGACGGACCGATGGCACCCTTTTGAAACGGGTGTGACCGGCGTTCCGCCGGTCAGCACGCGAGCTCCGATGGCTTGTAGCGTGCGACAAGAGATCGGTTGGTGTGTGTACGGATTATGATCTTTGCTTTGCGTTCGTCATGAAATTGGTTCCAATAATCGCTCTAATACGTAGCTCGAACATGGAGCATACTTCGAGCACCCTCAAGAGACCAACGCATCCCACTGCGTTCCATTCGATCTTTCACTAAGTGCCGACACGCTCCTTCAATCACGCCGGAGCAAATGGGGTAGCCCATTGCGAGGTGCTCATCGTACTTCATCCGCTCAGCGTGTTTTCAAGATATCCCGTGACACGTGCGCAATCCGCTGCCGCTTCTCCGGTGAGCTTGTGGATCGAACCCATCCGGCGCAGGCACCAGATCACGCTCTTGACATCGCCAGCAAGTAACCGAGCCAGACGATCAATTCCTGATCTTTGGCTCGACCTGATTGCACTTCGCTGCCGAGCCAACCTAAGCCCTGGTGAATTCCGCTAATCCGAATCTCCTCATCCTCTTCCCCGTCGATCGCAACGTTGGGAAAGTGAGCCATCGTGTGTTTGAACTTCGGTTCGGAACGAGCCGTTGGAACTGTCGATGTGTCGGCCTGAATTGGCTCCTCTCGAAAGAGTGCGGCTAGCAAATCCTTGGCTGTGCGATGAGAGGGATCGACACTGTAAAGACTCGTGACAGTCGCCATGTGTCGATTGTCAGGACGTTTCTTGGCGGTTTAAAAGATCCAAGAGGGCAACGCCTGGGTATCGAATTACCAACCGATCGGCAGGGCGGTTGGGCCAACGCGTGTTCGTCGTCTGCGTGACCCCGCCCGAGGCGAGTCAGCTCACTTCGGGGGCCATGCACTTCGGGGGCCATGGAATGAAAGTACTGGTGCGGCGAATGTAATCTCGATACTCGCTGGAACGACTTGACATGTCGCGTTCCAGCAACGCCACGCCAGATACTTTCAGCAGTAGGAACGTCATCCCAATCGGACTGATCGCGAGCCACAGGGTTGAGGTGGAAACCGCGACGATGCCGATTCCCCACCAGACTAATGCGTTGCCGAAATAGTTCGGATGCCGGGTGTATCGCCACAAGCCTTGGTCCATCACCTTGCCCTTGTTCAAAGGATCGGACTTGAACCTCGCTAATTGAAAATCCCCGACGGCTTCGAACAGGAAACCAACAAGCCAGATAACGACGCCGGCAAAGTTCAGGACGCTCAGTGATGCCTGTTCGTTTTGCCCAACTTGAACAGGCAGCGAGATGAGCCACATGACGACGCCTTGCAAGCCGAAAACGGTCAACAGACTGACCCACCAGAACGAATCGCCGCGACTCTCACGCATCGCCAAGTACCGTGAATCTTCGCCTCTGCCATGGTTCCGCCAAGCGAGATAGGCCGCCAGTCGCACGCCCCATATGCTCGTCATGGTGACCAACAGGATCGAGCGAAGGCCGAGCGGCGTGACCGCCAAGGTTGCCCAGGCGATGAGCACAAAGCCCAGACCCCAGAAAATGTCCACGATGCTGGCGTCTCGCAATCGCACGCTGACCATCCACAGTACGATCATGGCGGTGAGGATCAAACCGGCATTGAGCAAAAGAATCTGAGTGACGTTCACAATGATCCACCAGGTCGGTGATGAGGGCTGAATAAGTAATGCCCAACGCCCCATTCGTCGCCGTCGTTGTATTGGAACAACTCCGCACAGGCCATGAAAAACATCCGCCAACGCTGGACCAAGACAGTCGGTGGCTCATGCGGATTGGAGGCTGCGAGTGCTTGCCGGACAGTGGATTCTTGCTCGTCAAGTCGCGACAGCCAAGCTTCGCAAGTTCGCGCGTATTGCCCTCCGTTGATCCACCACTGTTGCTCGACGGCGAGATCTCGCTGATAACGCAAGAACAGGTTTTCGGCAGGCATGATCCCGCCGGAGAAGAAATGACGTGCCATCCAATCTTGTTCGCCATCGTTTTCAAACGTGTAGGCTAACTTGCGATGGCAGAAGATGTGGACGAACAGCTTTCCGCCTGGATCGAGCCATTTGGCAATCCGTGATAACAGATTGTCGTGATTGCGAACGTGCTCGAACATCTCGACGGAGACCACGCGCTCGAAACGTTGCGACGTATCAAACACGCCGACGTCGTCGGTGATCACTTCCACGTTACGAAAACCTCGCTGCTGGCACCGCGTGTCAATGAAAGTTTTTTGAGTGCGAGAATTTGAAAGCGATGTGATCTGACATTTCGGGTAATGTTCGGCGATCCACAACGAGAGCGAACCCCAACCACAGCCGAGTTCCAAGATTCGCATACCGTTTTCAATACCCGCTCGCTCGCAGGTCAACCGGAGCATGGCGGACTCGGACTCGTCCAGCGATGTGGTGGAATCGTCCCACCATCCGCAGCTGTATTTCAGTCTCGCGCCTAACACTAATTCGTAGAATTCGGCGGGCACTTCATAGTGCTGTTCGTTGGCCCGTTGGGTTTCGATGGTGACGGCAGCTTGTTGTTGACACTCCGCGAAGCGATCGAGGGCGGTGTCGTACTGGGTGGCCGCGAGCGAGTGTTCTTGCTGCAAACGCTGACGTAGCAAGCGGCGCATGCCGAAGCGAACCAGGGGGTCGGGGAGCCAACGTTTCTCGGCGAGTTCGATGAGGGACATAGCTTTTTATGGAAGTGGGATAGTAGGTCGACGTTGAGACGCTAGGTCTTGGGGGTTGTGGTCAAAACAACACTCGTGGTTTTTATTGCGCATATTCATCCCGTCTCTCCTCTCCTCGAAACGCCGAGACGGGAGACTCATCTTTTCGCAAGGCGCTACGAACCGCAACTCAGGTCGTTTCTCGCCTGAGCAGGAATTCCTCCCAAGTGAAGTTTTCGATTTTTCCTAACTGCCAGAGCACGTAACCCGACATCGCAAAATTCCCGAGCAACATGATTGCGATGAACCAGGCGACCCGCGTGATCAGGCTTCGTTCTTTATAAGCGACCCAAATGTAGAACGTCAGAAATGCGAAGTAGGCGTCCAGTAGCGTGGCCTGGAACCATCGGTCTGGCCACAGCCCACGACCAGCGTCGAGCACGTTGCGATCGAGTGATGCGGTGACCGTGACCCAGGCCATGCAGGCGATCACGGCGATGGCTAAACTCATGAGAAACCATTTCATGAAATCACCCTAACGATGGGAAATGAGTCGTCCGGCGATTGCCGGGTTTTTGCAGCAAGAGTTGAGCGACGCCGATTTGTTTCTCGCGAAAGGCACCTTCACAGTAACACAGGTAATAATCCCATAACCGCAGGAATGCCTCGGTCATGCCGAGTTCGCGAATCGAATCCGCATTGTCATGAAAACGCTCACGCCAACATTGCAACGTGCGTGCATAGTGTTCGGCAAAATCTTCCATGTGAATGAATTGCAGGTCGCTAACCCGACTGACCGAGCCAGCCATGGCACCGAGCGATGGCAAACAACCGCCTGGGAAAACATGTTTCTGGATGAAGTCAACCGAACTGCGATAGGCGTCGTACCGCTGGTCGGGGATCGTGATCGCTTGTAGCGCGAACAGTCCTTGAGGTTTGAGTAACCGTGAGCATTGGGCAAAGAACGTGTCGTGGTATTCATGCCCGACCGCTTCGATCATCTCGATCGAAACGACTTTGTCGTACTGGCCGAACAGGTCGCGATAGTCAGAGAGCAATAACGTGACGCGATCCTCGATGCCCTGGCTCGCGAACCGCTGTCGAGCGTAATCGTGTTGCTGCTGCGAGATGGTCGTAGTCGTGATCTGGCAACCGTAATGCGTGGCAGCGTGCTGCGCAAACCCACCCCAGCCGGTACCGATCTCGAGGACGCTATCGGTGGGAGTGAGCTGGAGTTTCCGGCAGATTCGGTCATACTTTTTAATGGATGCGTCTGCCATCGAACTGTCGGGTTCAGCAAACACGCCGCTGGAGTACGTCATCGTTTCATCGAGGAACAACGCGTAGAAGTCGTTACTGAGATCGTAGTGAGCGGCGATGTTGCGTCGACTTCCCGCGTGGGTGTTGCGGTTGACGCGATGGTTGATTTTCCGACCCAGGTTCAAAATGGCATTCCAGAATCCGCCAAGATCTTCGGAAGCCTGCAAGTTCCGCGAGAAGATTTGAATCAACGCGACCAGGTCATCGCAGGACCAAAATCCATCGCGGTACGATTCCCCCGCCCCGATGCTGGCTCCGAACGCGACGCACTGGTAGAACCGCGGGTCCGACACGCGGATGACGGCGTGCAGATCTGCCGCGTCGTCGCCGAACGCGAAACGGCAATCGCCGTCAATCACGGTGATGCTGCCGCCTTGAATACCGCGTAGTTTTGACAGCACGGCCTTCCGCATCGCCCTGGCGACTAGACCTACCGGATAGGTTTGCTTGCTTTGGGTTGCTCGTTGTTCGGTAACACGGTCTCCGCGCTGCTCACCAGTTGTTGCGGGGGGTGGGGATAGAACTGACATTTCTTTATCCATAGTCTGATCGCTTCAAAGTAAATAGCGCCAATGATTTCAACGGCGGCAACGGGGCGTCGCAGCAGGCTGCGGACAATTTGTCCGTCAGAGATCTCGGATCTTTTCAGATGCAAATGGGCTTGGAAAATTCGTTTACCTTCCCGATCGCAACCGAGTGACAAATGTAGTTTCTCACCGGGCGAACGGACGCTCCATTCGTATTGCGAATCCATGCCCATAAAGGGGGACACATGAAACTCTTTGGGGTGCGAGTAGCGGGTCGCTGAGTTCGCTCGCCGATTACCTTCGAATAGCACGTAGAGGTGCCGTTCATTCCAAGGCGTGTTGCTGACCTCGGCCACCACCGCGACCAACGTTTCATGCTCGTCGAAGCAGTAGAAGATATTGATGGGACTGAAGTACAAGCCGAAGTGACGCAGTTGTGTGAGCAATCGCACGGGGCCCTCCAGTCGCAGGCCGGTTTTTTGCTCAACGAACTGCTGCACCGCCTCGCGCATCGAAAGATTCGGATCGCCGAAATGGTCCGCCCTGCGATAGGAGGCGGGAGCGAACCGGTTCCCGCTGAGCGTCCAACTTGATTGCACGACGTCATCGACCTCTGCAAGGTCCAAGTAGACCCAGGAGGTAGCGTATTGAAAACGGTGCGCCGGCGACGGACGCTGGTGCCGCACGTGTCCGCGATAGAGACAACTGTGTTTCAACTAGGTCTCCACCAATTGGCGGATAGCTGCACTTTGACTCGTGACACATTCAGTAACGATATTTTCTGCAAGCGTTTCCAGGTCGAGTCCAAAGGGACGCGTGACCGCCAACGCACTGTTGATGCCATCTTCATGGAATCCATAGCCCCAGTACGCGCCGCAAAAACTCACGAAGTTCTGACCATTAATTTCAGCGAAGCGAGACTGAGAAACAACCGACTCGCGAGTGAACACAGGATGCTCGTACTCGAAGCATTGCAAGATCTTGCTGGGGTCGATGTGGCCGTTTGGATTGAGTGTTAAGCAAAGCGGCCCAGGCAACCCGAGAGTCTGCAACCGGTTAAGATCGTAGGTGACACTGGCCCGGTCGCTCGGTTCCGCCGAGATGTGGTAGTTCCAACTCGCCCAGGCTCGACGCCGAGTTGGCAGGACGGAGGTGTCCGTGTGAAGCACGGCGGTGTTGGATTGATACGGAAAACCCGCCAGTACTTGTTGCTCAAACGGACTGGCGTCGGTCAACATTCGCAGCGACTGATCGGCGTGAGTGGCTAAGACGACGTGGTCGTAGTGAAGCTCGCGGTCGCTCAGACGCAATCGCACGCCGCCGTCGATCCGTCGGACTTCGTGAACGGGCGAGTTTAAAAAAATGCGATCTTGCAGCGGCCGCATTAACTCAGCGACATAGTTCTGCGAGCGATCGGCGATCGTGAGCCATTGAGGGCGATCGGTTAATTGCAGCAAGCCATGGTTGCGACAAAAACCGAGAATGAACTTGGCGGGGAAAGCGTCCAGGCTGGAGGGGTCGGCGGACCAAATCGCGGCCGACATGGGCACGAAGTATTGCTCGCGAAATTCCGAACCGACGCCGATGTCATTCAGGAAATCACCGAGCAGCGTGTGCTCGTCACCGGATTGGCAGAACTCGGTCGCCAGACGATTAAAACGCACGATGTCTCGCAACATTCGGTAGAACGAAACGCGAACGAGATTCTGCCTTTGGGCGAACAGCCCGTTCAGCGAACTGCCTTGATATTCTAAGGCGGTCCGTAGGCAGCGGACACTGAGACTCATGTCGCTGTTCTGCGTCCGGACGCCGAGCAGTTCCAACATCCGGCACATGTTCGGATATGTCCGCCGATTCAGAACCATGAACGCCACATCGGCAGCGATATCGGTTTCGTAAACGCGGGTGTGGAAGGTTTGAGCGTGCCCCCCCAAATGCGAGGCCGACTCATAGACGTCGATGTCATGTTTCGCGGCAAGGATTCGTGCCGCCAGATTCCCGCTGATTCCTGATCCGACGACAGCGATTCGCATAAAGAGTTTGGGGTGTGGATGATTGGTGGACGCGGCCGTAAGGCGGGGGGAAATCCTGCCTGAATGTTATCGAGTAGGCAAGCGATTGCGGAACCATTCCCCTGATTTGGCGGGTAAATTTGGGGCGGTGAATTTGGGGCCAGCCATTTATTGACGGAAAGGATTCGGGCGGGTAATCTTTCGGTTTGCACCCCGAATCGCCTACTCGTCTGGAGTGAATCATGCCGCGAAAACCCCGATGTGAAGTGCCGATCCGGATAGCGTGCAGGTTTTTCACTGCGTGCAGAGATGCGTCCGGTGTGCATTCCGATGCGGCGATGATCCGCTGACCGGGCAGTCGTTCGAACATCGGCGGCAGTGGATTCGAGACCGTCTGAAGTTCCTGGCTAGCGACTCTGTGATCGACTGTCTGACTTACACCGTGATTTCGAATTACCTGCACGTGATTCTGCGGAGTCGTCCTGATGTCATGGCAGCTTGGTCGGACGAGGAGGCCGCCCGACGTTGGCTGCGGCTGTTTCCTCATCGGTGGAAACCCGGCGAGTCGCCGGAGACTCCTTCCAAGCCTGAGATTGACATCGTCGTCAATCAACCTGGAGTCTTGGCCGAGCGACGGGGTCGTTTATCGGACGTGAGTTGGTGGATGCGTTGCACGGCGGAGAACATCGCGCGGCGGGCCAATCGTGGGGACGAATGCACCGGTCGGTTTCGGGAAGGCAGATACAAGCTTCAAAACCTCTTGGATGAAGCGAGTTTATTGGCGTCCGCCGCCTATGTTAATCTCAATCCGATCCGTGCGGCGATCGCCGAAACTCCGGAAACGAGTGACTACACCGGGGCGAAGGATCGAATTGACGACCTGAACGAGCGGGAAGATCGCACGCGACCGAGCACGCACGATTGGGAACGCAGTCGTCGGCGTCGCAAGAGCGGATGGATGAGCCCGATCGAGATCAACGAGAAGGAGGATCCGTTAGGAGCGTGTATCGAATCTTCCGGTCGGCGCGCCAGTTCGAAAGGATTTCTAAGCGTATCGATGGCTCGCTACATGGAGTTGTTGGATTGGACCGACCGGCCGTTGAAAGCCGTCATGGTGGGAGTCATTCCTGATCACTTGGCTCCGATCCTGACACGCATCGGTTTGGACGCGACCGGCTGGTGTGAGGTGGTGAGCAAGTTCGGTCGCGTATTCAAGCGTGCCGCGGGGACACCCGAAAGCCTCGCTCAAGAAGCGATTCGCTGCGGGCAAAGCTGGTTAGCTGGACAGCGCCACTTCGTATGGGTTTGCCCGTAAATCGCTTGGTTTGCATTTAAGCTAGCCGTTTTGGCGTTAGCCACGGTTCTCCCCATGAAAACCGTGGCTAACGCCAAAACGGCTAATCCAAAGTGGCGCTGTCCAGTTAGGTGCGAGAGAGAATCCTCTGGGCCTGTCCTCGGTCTAGATCTCGCCCCCACGAAGATCGGCATTGCTGCCCGCCTGCGGGTTGCCTTCGATGTTGCGCTGGTCGTTGGATTCAAGGTCAAAGTGACCGACCGATTCGAATCGCAGGCACCGTGTCTGGCAAGCTTAGCCGGAAGTACGGAACTATCTCGAAGTTGCCTTTCGCTCTGACGCACCTGGAAATCGGGTGGCCCCTTTTTGCCCTTTTTGCCTTTTTACCTTGTCGGCGAATGATCTTGAGCGAGATGCCGATGCTGCGGGTCCGTGCGGGCGGCGACTCTTTGTGGAGATCCGGTCCAACCGCTCGATCCACCTTGGCGACAGCGTTGCCGATCGCGTTGCCGATCGCATTGTGGTTTTCGAAAAAAGTGCGGAATCTCTGTCGCAAGAGGAAGTCTTGCGCGCTCTCCGTCCCCAAGGTGTCGCGTACGCCGGGAAACCGGCAATCACGAAATCGGTGCCCGACGGAATTGACGATCCGTCACATCCCTATCACAGTCCGGACACCGATCAACCATGCTCATTGTGCCTTGGGCGAATCCCGCATGAGTCAATCAATTAGTAACAACCGCGGTACAAACCGTAGTTTCTCGACTGGTAACGGTAGTTCCCACGTTGAGGCACGAACGCCGGTCGTTGAAAGTTCTGTTGCGGTCGGGCATACCCGCGATATCCGGCACCGTAGCGACTCGAGACGCCGGGGTAGATGACCGGGCCGAAGGCGCGGTGGCCGTTATTGAAACCATTGTATCCTCCATAGCCTCCGAATCCACTTGCGTAACGGTACCCACCGAATCCGGGACCAAAGCCGCCTGAACCAACGTTGATCGAGAAACCACCGGCATCGGCTTTGGATGTGTCGGTAGTTAACATCAACGCCACTGCGATTGCGGGAATGATCGTCCATTTTGTCATTCGAGACATCATATTCATTTTCCTAAAATCCGTTCGTCTCGCCGCGTGAAGCCGAATTGGCCTCGAAGGAGGTAGCGTGAGACACTTTCAGAAACCCAACAACGCAACCTTGGTGCCAATCGGTACTCAATCGCAAAAACCCAAGTTATTGCAGCAAAAAACGTTTTTTTGACGATCCAACACCTCAAACAAGTGTCGTCACAACGATGCTTCCCTGGTTTCATTTTGAGACGAAAGCAGCGATTTCGTGGAAAGCCAACGGCCAATCATCATCACCAAAACGAGGATAATGTTGCCCGACAACCAAAACGTGAGCGTCTCTCGAAAGCTGGCCCCCAAGTTAGCCGAAGCAGCCGCGTAGTTGAACACAAGACCGTACACGATCAGGCACGCGAAATGAACGATCGCCCGAGAGAGCAGGCTACGAAGTCGTAGGGTCAGTGTGAGCCAAAGGCAACTCAGCGACTGAATGCCGGTCAAGATGCCGAGCAGATTGAACACGATCAGTTCCTCTGAGTTCAATGCCTCGAACGACCATCGCCAGTGAATCCGTCCGTATTGCAAGAACCCGAATGCGAGTCCTGCCGCGAACGTTGACATCAACATCGTAGTCAAGTCAAACCGAAAGTAGCGTATCCAAAACGAGCCGGGACTGCGAGGTTCGTCCAAGATCCGTTTCGCTCGAGTGCCAACGAGCACGATACCCACGACCCAGGCAAACACGAGCATCCACTGCGTCATCAACATCGATTCGAGCGGCAAGGCGCTGATATGCTGTACCAGTTTCCAACTGACCAACATCGTCAACAACGGCAGCCCGAAACGCAGCCCAAGATTCGCCTTCGAAGCGACCGCCCAAGCGGCAACCAAAGCACATTGTGCCACCGGGATCCCCAGCAAGAACAAAGCCTCCAATGGCTTAGTAAACCACGCATTGCCGAGCACGAATGCGTCGATCAAACCGAACGCCAACAATCCAACGATCAAAACTCGATCGGACATCCCAGTCGGTTGATCGGACATCGCAGTCGGTTGATCGGACATCCCAGTCGGTTGATCGGACATCGCAGTGTCTTGCCTCAAAGTGACGCTATCTTCATTCGGTTCTCTCGAACAACCCGTGAAGACTTTCGGATTCATTCTAGGGCGAGTGTTTGTCCATCGTTGGTCTGGCAATCTCCTGATCGGATTTCACTGGTTTGGCTGCAAACATCTCGTTGATCTGATCGGTTAAAGTGGAGTCCGGGTTCACCCCATCGGTGCCATCGCCAGCCGGCATCCTCGGTCGGCCCGTCAAATCGGCTAAACGCTGACGTGCGAAGTGAATCGATCGGGAGTACGGATATTGGTCAACGATGTTCTGGTATTGCTTGACGGCAACCATCTTCTGCCCCTTCTGCTCGTTACGGCGAGCTTGGTTCATCACACCTCTCGCCATTCGATCTTTGCGGACGAAATCGACTGCGGCCTGGGCAAACTCAGGACTCTTTTGAGAGGCCATCTTGATATCATCTCGCAATCGATCTCGATCAGCAAGGTTTCTTGTGCCCGTTGCGTCACGAAGCTCAGCGCGCATCCGCATCGATGCGTTGTGCAATGCTTCATTGCCCCCCGCCTCCAACCATGTTGGGCCGGTATTCGCAAACGATTCCACAAGATGCAACACAAACACGAGTGTTCCACTTTTCTGCTCTTTTTGTTCGGCAATCTGGATCTGATCCGCGACCACCATCCGTTGCCGTTTCAACGCTCGATCTCGATCAAATGGGTTGATTGGCAAAGAGCGAATGTGATCGAGAACTCGAAACGCACCGGCGATGTCATCCGACGCGACAAGTTGATCGGCTTGTCGGAAAAGCTGCTCGGACATGCTGCTCTTGAGGACCCGACTGATCTTTGAGTGAGGGTAGCGTTGGATCAGCTTGGCTTGAGTCATCATCGTCTCGGACAGAGCGAGTGGGCTGGCCTGAGTTCCTCGCGCATCATGCAACTGCAAGTATTTTGCGAGTAATCGGGTTTGTTGTTCCAGGGTGAAATCAGCATCCGGATCCATTTCCAGGAGTGATTGCAATGCCAACGAAGCGCCCAAAAGGTGTTCGTCGAGCAAGGCTTTTTCCCCGCGATCCACGATCGACTGAATCACCTGATTGCGAAGTTCCTCGTCGATGTCTTCGAGGTCAATCGAATGAATCAATTCATTCCAGAAAACTTGAGCCACGTGGTGTCGCCCCAGTTTCGTCGCCTCGTCGATTTCGCCAAGTGATTCGGCGATTCGTTTGGATTGGTCTTCCACCTCGACAAAGCGAAAGGTTCCCTCGGTGAGCGTAGCAAGTTCCTGCATGTTGCTTCGACTGCCTTCGTTTTCGAAAGCGATGCTGTGAATCGGAATGGTCGCATTGGTCGTGCGGACCAACGCCGCCGTGGTCGATAAATCTCCCGCCGTGAGCACTCCTGCGTCTCTTCGCCTGCGTTCTTTGAACTCGCCATCGGACAACATGAACACGGCACTCGGATTCATGTCCAACGCCAACTTGATCGCTTGACGCGGATCGGTGCCACCACCGTCGTAAGCCTCTATCAACCACTTGGCCAGCCGCTCGCGATTTTCAGGAGTCGCCGCGATCGTTTGCGGTAGCGGCGACGTGTCATCAAACATCGGTTTGGCGTGGTTACTGAATAAGGTCACATAAAACTTTTGTGTCGGATTCAGAAGATCAATCGAACGAATCAACTCGGCGATCGCGTGTTCGTAAAGGTGCCCTCTCATGCTTCCGGACATGTCCACGACATAGACGAACTCGTGACCATCGGCTTCGATCCCGAAGAAAGTACCACGTGGTGAAGCTTTGCCGCCCACACTCGACCCGCTCCCGGACGCATCGGGCGACGAATCGGAATTCCCCTCACCCACTCCGCCGCCGAAGAGATCGTTCATCGCGACATTGCTCAGATCTGGCAAAATCACCGGCGCCGGTGCAATGGGCTCGGCAGTGGGCTCCAACTCCTCCATCGTCGCCACCCAGGTCGCCGATTCTTCGATCTTGTCATCGGACCAAGACATCGTGATCACGATCGCATTGACACCACCGAGATTCGCCGGTGCGACCAAGAGCCAGACAACGATTACGAGACCGGTATGCAACAACATGGAAATCATCCAACCCGCGGATTGCGGCTTCGATCCATGGCCGTCGGTGGCATTGATGATAGGCAAACCCGAGACGGACAAGCCGGAAATCGTTGGGGCGGGACCAACGATCGGAGGCGGCACGACGGTTGAACTGCTTTGCGAGGTCGTTGGTTCGGGTAGATGACTTCGAAAGGCCACGAGGTGCTCCGGGTCGTTTGAAAAGTACCCGATTCACTATCCCAGACCAACCTCCTCACGTCAAGTTTTTCGATAGCCCGCAGAATCCCAGCCCCCAAATAAGAGTGGCCCAAAAAAGGTGACGGTGGAATTAAGTCATCCAAAACTACCCCCGTCACATTTTCTTGCCCATTTTCTTGCCGATGGGAATGGAGGAATGATGTCATTTTGTCTGGCAAGGCAACACTCAAAACCCAGGCATCGTTTGATTTTCTTGCAATGCGTTTGGCCTGTGGGTTGCCAGGTCACTTCCAGTAGATAACATCGGCTTGGGTGAAGATGCTTTTGTGTACACTTTTTCGAACGTCGGATCTGGAATGAAGAAATTTGTCATCGGATTGAGTTTGCTCATGCTGTTTGCCGGCGTGGCAACCGCGGACGAAGACGCCATGAAGCGGGCGATCGGTCGCTATCAGGACGCCTTCAACAAACGGGACGTTTCAACCATCGAATCGCTCTGGTCCGAGACAGCCGTGTTGGAAGATGCCACGGCACAAACCAAGCTGATGGGTCGCGAGACAATCATGGGCCAATTGAAAGAGGTCTTTGCCCAAGACAGCCCACCGAAGTTGTCGATCAGCACCGACTCAGTCACTGTTCGAGACGACGGAGCAATGCTCGTTTCAGGGATGAACACTCTGACGGCAAATGACTCGGATGAGTCGTTTGCATTCACGGCTCTGATCCAATCCATCGATGGCAAATGGCAAATCACGCGGTTGACCGAGAGCTCGCTCGATGATGGTTTCGGTCAGAGTCCCCGTCCGTCGCCCCTTCAATCAATCGAGTGGTTGATCGGCGTGTGGAGTGCCTCAGGTGATGACGCTGCTGTTGTCAATGAATTTCGCTACATGCCGGGAAATGGCTTTATCGTCCGGACGTTTGCGGGCAACGACAAGGCGACTCAAGGCAGTCTGGGTTACCAAGTCATCGGTGCCATTCCAGGCTCAAGCCAACTTCGCTCCTGGACGTTCCTCGGTGACGGGTCGGTTTCGCAAGCGGAATGGATCGTCGAAGAAGAGAGGATTTTGATTGAATCCAAGGGGCGTTTAGCGGACGCAGCGGAAGCTGCGGGAACCTACGTCCTTCGATCAGTCGATGAAAATACGATGACCATGAAGGTAGTCGGCCACACGATCAACGGTGAACCGGTTCCTTCGAAGGGCACCGTCACGCTCACCCGCCAAATCAACTCACAGGAACCGCAACAATGAATCCGAAAGCGACACGCAGACATTGGGCACACGGTTTCGCAATCATTTTCGCCATCGTGGCAATGATCAGCGGTGACACGATCATTTCAACTTTATCGGCTGGCGGTTTTGGTGGTCGTGGCGGCGGTGGCCGTGGGGGTGGTGGCCGTTCGATGGGCGGTGGCGGTGCCAGACCCAGCTTTGGAGGCGGCGGTGGAGGCGCCCGGCCTAGTTTCGGCGGCAGCGGTGGGGCGCGGCCAAGTTTTGGTGGTGGCCAAGTATCCCGGCCAAATGTGAACCCCGCTGGCTCGCGGCCCAGTTTCGGTGGATCAGGCAATCGACCGAGTTTGGGAGGTGGGTTCAACTCGTCGCCAAGCATACCGAGCTTGAATCGCCCCAGCACCAACCGACCCAGCACCAACCGACCCAGCATTCAGCAGCCCAGCGTGTCTAGACCCAGCCTCACGAAGCCGGGTGGGGTCAGCAGGCCGGACCTGTCTCGACCAAGCCTGTCCCGTCCGGGGATGACCAAACCAGGCGGAATTGGGTCAGGAAACAATCGTCCGGGCATGACTCGACCCGGCTCCGATCGTCCTTCCGCAGGTGATGTGGGTGACTTCCTAGGGTTGGATCGTCCGGTTCGACCGGACACCCGTCCCGGGATCAAGCCCAATCGTCCGACCACGCTTCCCGACCGCGTTCCAGATCGTCGTCCGAATCTCGGAAATGGGAATGGTAACCTGGGCAACGACAACGGAGTGATCGGTAACCTGGGTGACCGAGACCGAATCAACATCGGTGACATCAACATTGGCGACAACAACGTCATCAGCAACCGCCCCTCGTGGGTCAATATAGACAGCGATCGAGTGGGCCAAATCAACAATCGTTGGGGGAATCAATTGACGTCGGTCGGCAATTGGCAGACGCGCTATCCCGAACGATTTGATCAACGACGCGATTGGGGCAACGATGTTCGGAATCGTTGGATCGATCCCGGCTTCAGTCGTCCCGGATACTATCGGCCGGGCTACTTTCGTCCGAATTGGTGGGTGCGTCATCCATTCTACTTTGGCGGATGGAATTACGTCTACGCATTCAACTCGTACCCGTATACCCATTGGTACTCGACCCCAACGTACGTCCAAACGACCCAGTGGGTTTCGTCGCCTGCCATGTCGATGTCCGCCGAGTCGCCGGTCTATTACGATTACGGCGATGGTGGCAACGTCACGATCGAAGACAACCGCGTTTATATCGGCGGCGAAGAAGTCGCCACCGCCGATGAGTTCGCCGAAAGCGCCGCCGATCTGGCAACTGTCGCTCCACCCGCAGACGAAGACGCCGCCAAGGAAGCGGAATGGTTGCCACTGGGAACGTTCGCCTTGACGACCGATCCGGATGACGTGAATCCCAATCAAGTAGTTCAATTGGCCGTCGACAAGAACGGCATCATCTCCGGAACGCTGTACAACGAGGCGACCGACAAGACGCAGGCCATCCAAGGCAGCGTCGACAAAGAAACCCAGCGTGTCGCCATGCGTCTCGGTGAGAGCGAAACCGTCATCGCCGAAACCGGGCTCTACAACTTGACCCAAGACGAAGCGTCGGTGCTCGTTCACTTCGGCAAAGAAAAAACGGAGAACTATTTGCTGGTGCGACTGGAAGAACCTGAAGAAGATGCATCCGAAGAAGATCCCAGAGACGAATAGCAATCGTCGCTGAGACGGCTTGCTCCACTCTCTTTTCTACGCTTAACGCGATTCGTTCATGACTCGGCTCATGCCAACAACCACGCCCATGAGATCGACCACACTGCATCGAATGACCTGCGCGTTGCCCTGCTCTGTTGTTCGACTGCGACAGCCGTCGACCCTTTGCCGTCTTGGAATGAGGGAACGACCAAGGCAGCCATCTTTGCGTTCGTCGAAAAGGTGACCGACCAGGACTCGGACGACTTTGCACCCCCCTGCCGAGCGAATTGCGACGTTTGATAACGACGGTTGTCTGTGGTCGGAGCAACCGATGTACGTTCGGGCGACATTTGTCTTTGATCGAATCAAGGCCCTCGCACCACAGCATCCGCAGTGGCAGACGACCGACCCGTTTGCATCGGTGCTGAAAGGGGACTTGAAAGCAGTGGCTGCCGGAGGGCACCACGCCTTGCTCGAATTGGCGATAGCTACACACGCTGACATGACGACTGAGGAGTTTGACGCCATCGCAACCGATTGCGATTACCACCGCACGACACCCGAAGACCGGTCGGCTTTACACCGAAATGGTCTACCAGCCGATGTTGGAATTGCTCGACTATTTGCGGGCCAACGGATTCAAGACCTTCATCGTTTCCGGCGGCGGCATCGACTTCACGAAGGAGAGCAAAGAGACAGCGCATTTCGCTGAGTATTGCAGGGACACCCGAGTGAGAGCAGGTTGAGTTTTCAGAATTCCCTGATTCTCCTGCCGCTGCCCCTGGCAGGTGAAACGATGGTGCGTTTGGTTCGAAACGGGGTGTTTGATCCCGATGAGGTGGCGATCGGCCATCTCTATAATCGCACTTGCCGCAGGTGTTTCTTGATGGGAGATGACCCGATCTCAGGGAAAAACTTCGACCATCGGAAAGTCTGGATCGAGCAGTCCCTGCAAGAATTTTTCGCCAGCTTCGGGTTCGTTTTACTCGGCTTTTCGATTCTGTCGAATCACTTCTATCTGGTGGTGAGGTCACGCCCCGATGTCGTAGCGACTTGGGATGACGAGGAAGTCGCTCGACGGTGGTTGATGTTGTGCCCGCAGCGGCGTGGGGCCGATGCGTGCGAACCGTGAGGAAGAGAAAACGGCCGCTTTTTCCAAGATCGATACAAAGCCACCCGGCTTGCCGATGAAGCCTCGTTGCTGGCGTATGCGGCCTAGGTGGATTTGAATCTGATTCGGGCTGCGATCGCGGAAACGCTCGAGACGAGCGATCACACGTCGGTCCAGCGAAGGATCGAAACGGTGATCCAGGACTCCACCGCGGTCGCTGCTGGTGAAACGAGCGAGACCGAAGACGTCGTTGAGAGGGTGTCACCGTCTGCGTCAATGAAATCCGATCGTTTTCTGTCTCCGTTGTCGATCGAAGATTACCTGGATCTGCTGGATTGGACGGTCCGGCAGGTGGTTCCTGGCAAACGGGGCAGCACACCGAATACACTGCCGCCCGTCCTGGCCCGGTTGGGTTTAGATGCGGCGTGCTGGTGCGAACTCGTAAGCGACTTCGGACGGTTGTTTTGCAGTGTGGCCGGTCGTCCAGAGTGCGTCGATTCGATGCGATGTCATCGAACTCAGCTGCGATACCACCTGCGCCGCCGCGCCCGCGTGTCGCTCGCGGTTTCACTTTATACCACTTTCGCGGAGTGGCTGATCCGAGAAATCGCAGCGACTGCCGCGCGGCAACCGCACCGAGCTCACGCTAACGCTTTGCCTATAAAGGGTTTACGGGCTCCTAGTGCGTGAGAGATGCCGAGCACCTTCGCGCTCTTGCCCTTCGGCCATGACCGCGAAAGTGGCTCAATTCCTAACCGCGATCGACAGCCTGAACGTGAAATTGACGCATTGGGTGAGTTTCGGGGCGGTCGAGTCGTCTCCGGGAGCGAAAAAATCCGGTGAACTCCATCCTAGCTTAAAGTAGGTGAAGCCTCGCCACCCGGAAAAGTGCTCTGTCCCTCTGTTTGTCCTCTGTTTCCCCTCTGTTTCCCTCCGTCGCACGGTTGATACGGGTGTGGCGACAGCCGATGCCTCTATTTGATGCAATTTGGCCAGCAACAGCCACTTCCCGCCCCGTAAGGTGCTTGAATCAGAACGAACCCACTTTGGAGTTTAGCCGCAGGATTTATTCGATTGAGAGCAAGTAAAATCTGATTCTGAATCAACTTGCCGGTTTTTTACGCCGCTGAGAAGGCAAATCCTGCGACAGCTCTTACGGGCCATGCCGAATCCACCCGGTATAGTGCTCTATCCCCAGGTTTCCCGCTCCCCAGGTTTCCCGGATGGCTCAAACCTATTTTTTTTGGATTTCGGGGCGAAATCTCAGCCGTTTTGAAATACGGCGTGACGCAGGAGCGGAAAATCGCGGAGAGCCTACCACCAACGAAGCCTGCATTTCATTCTGGCTGATTAGCGTCATTGGCGATCCAGTCTACTTGTCGGCTCTTGCGTGCGTATCCCCCACAACTGCTATCAACCCTTCGGTAAAACGTTCGTAGCGACGGCCATCATGAAACAGACGGCGGCGTCCCTCGCCATGAGTCATGATATGGTAAATGGCGTTGCTATACTGCAGGCAGGATCAATCGGTGAGCGGATGTGATATTGTAGGGTCGGTGTATTGGTCACCGTACTCTTCGACATGAGCCCTAATCTCATCGTCAGTTGCTACGGCGCCCTCTTGATCACTACACCCAGTAACAAGGATCAAGACAAAAAGATATAAAATAACGTGACCGAAATAAGCCATCAAAGACACTCACATAGAAATAGAGGAGAACAGGTTAACCGAACCCAAAAGATAGTGAACTTACTCTCGAAGTGAGAGCAATATCTCGCCGCGCTCCGCTGGTAAGGGAACGGCAGAAAAACGAAGAGTGGCAGGGCCAGTTCGGAAATTGACCCCTTACCCATTCTATTGACCCTTACCCATTTTATTGACCCTTACCCATTTTATTGGTCGGGATGACTATGAATCATCTCGCACCTTGAGTCAACAAAAGACGCCGACTCTGTTTATACGCCAATCATTCGATACTAGAATTCTGTGTCAATGACTTCTTTATTTGCTCGTGTCCCGAGTCGACCCCACAGTCCAAAGGGGCTTTGAGAACCCGCAGGTAGAACTCCAACGTTATCCCAAGCTTTCACCTGAGCAGAATTAGAATTACCGGCATCAATTGAATCAGTAATGAACTTAACCGCTCCATCGCCCATCAGCACATGTGCGCCCCCTTGGTGGTGACTGCTTGCAGAATTAATGTATTCGTCGTATATCCCGCCATGAAAGCACGTTTCAGTATTGGGTGGCAACATCGTGTAAAAACCCGTGTAATTGGGCATGGATGCCATCCACTTCGACCCGCGTCGATCTTCGACGCCAGAAACTGCCCGGCTTGCGACCCAAAATCGAGGGCGTGCAGGATCAATGAAGCCAGCGGCACGGCAACGTAAAAGGCCTCCAGCCTGCCACTGAGCGGCGGTTCGACCACCGGCATTAGCGGGTGTCGATCGAATGTCTCCATCGCCGAGATCCGTCACAATCTCGCCACACATGATCGTATTCGTCAAACCATCAAGAATGTCACGAAAGTTCATTTGCTTTCGAAGAATGAAAGCACCTCGTGAAGTACCATTTATAGCCCCAATGACAAAGGCAGAATTTAAAGTCCCAGAATCCTGGCGGTACTGTTCGCCATTGATCGTCGTGTGATTCGCATCTCCCAAGCAACATGCGTAGTTGGTGCGACCCATGCTAGGAAGCCCATTCCCAGGATCACTCGGGCAGCGAAATCCCGGCAGGGTAGTGAGCACCGGGGGATAAGGATTCGCGTTGTACTGAGCAAACGACCACAGTGGCATCGGCCCCATTGCCTGGTACGTCCCTGTGGTGGTCACATAGGGGTTACTAATTTGTTCCCATAAAGCTTGTTGTTCAATGAAGGGCGTGATTCCAACAAGAAAACTGAGCCATTGGCGGTTGTTCGCCGTCGGCGGCGCTACGTCTCCGTAGGCCTGGGCAGTACCCGAGCCCTGCATAGGCATATCATCAAAGGCAGCGTGATAATTGTGAATGGCTAAGCCAATCTGCTTGAAATTGTTACCGCAGCTCATCCGGCGTGCCGCCTCACGCGCTGCCTGCACTGCGGGAAGAAGGAGTCCGACTAAAACGCCGATAATCGCGATCACGACTAAGAGCTCAACGAGTGTGAACGCTTGTCGCTTTTCTTTGGAATGACCCATGGTTTGCAACTTTCGAAAAAGGAAAAGTGAGGGAACCCTTCCCCCGTTGTCCCAGATGACCCGGCGGGGGGCAGGATTAGTACCCAAAGTAAGAAGTTTTTTGGAAGAAGTATAAAATCAGCGACCACAGCGTTCTTTTTACGAAGAATTCCATCGAGTGAGGGTGGTTGAGTCGATGGAGCAATAGACGGCAGGCGAGCCGACCAACAATTGGAACTAATCATCAATTGACGATCTGGCAGGATCACTTTTCTCGGTCGGCAGTCCCGTGACGCTATCGAGCACGCGACGCGTCCCGGCGGTGACGGGAGTGATCGATTGCCATCGCTCGATCGACGGCCGGTTGGAATCGAAAGGGAAATACGATTTCCCATCCACAACGCGCTGGTAATGGGTGGAGATTTCATCGGTGGTCAGCGCAAAATCATACAGGGCCACTTCATCCAGTGTGCCATGGAACGCCTCACTGTTGGTCCAATCGTTGTTGCCAAGACTCGCTGTGGCTGGGCCACCGCTGATGGCTAAGATTCCAACGGGAAACTGATGTTCGAACCGCAGTCGACCATCGACGAAAATCCTCTTTTTGCCACTAAAGCTATCGTAGGTAGCAACCACATGATGCGGTTTGCCATCCGTCAATTCCGCAACGCTGGGACGCCCATCGACGCCGTCCAACGGCAGGTCGAGTTCGCTGTAGCCAAGCTTTTCCAAGTGCAAGCCAAATGACAAGCAGGGGCCATTGGCAACGCTTGGCAATGCATAGTCGCCGACATTGTCGTCGTTCTGAAAGCTGAGCAGAAACCGATAGTCACCATCTTCCTTGCGGAAAATCTCATCGTAGTCTTTGAGTTTTCCGTTCCATTGCGAGATGAACATCGCTTCGATCGTAATCCCGCTGCTGCATGCCATCGCTCCCGTCCCAACACTTCCTCCCAGGCCTTCGTTGATCCGCACATAAGCGTTTTCTGAATTGTCGAAGTGAACCGCACCGTCGCCAACAATTCCGGCGGTAGGTGTCGCCTTGCTGCCGAACGTCAGACGAGTTTCCTGGGCAATCGAGTCCTCCGCCTGGGCAGGTTCTTGGCTCTCGAAGTCCTGCTCTTGGCTCTCGAAGTCCCAGTAGAACAGCGGCAATCGAATCCGCGATTGCACGTCGACATGTCCATCGAGCACTCGAACAGCGATTTGTTGGTCGTCGATCACATCGACTTCAAATTCCGTTCCTGTGTCGAGAATCCGTAGATTCGCCGTTGTGATCGAAAAGCTCGAATTGGGATCATTCGATTTGGCATGCACCGAGCCTTTGTAAAGCACACCACTGGCAGCGGAGTTGATTCCAAATATCGCGGGGCCGTGCACGCGCAGGTTTGCACCACTGGTCGTTCGAAACTGCGTTGCACCTCGGTGAACCGTCAATGTTACCGGACCGGTGGCGTCGCGGCTTTGGCCGATCGTCCCCACCGTCCCCAGTAATTGCTTGCGATGGTCGTAGCTGTAGGCCACGGTGTGGGCTTCCAGTTCGGGCGTGATTGCGACCATGGGTTGCGGCGATTCAAGCGGACCACGAACCCAACGCAGTCCAACGATGACCAGTACCGAGGCCGCAACGGTGATGGCGATTGCTGCGGGCCGACTTGGAGATCGAGACGCGGTGAGAGTCGTTGTCGGCACCGCCGCGACGCTCGCTGCGGGTGGGAATGTGTTTTGGACGTTGGGCATCGCAGGAATCGTCATGCCGACCTGTCCATGCACCAGCGTGTAACGTAGATACGTCCGTTGCATATTGGAATCGTTGGTCAGCATCGCTTCCAATTCTGCCGTTTCGGCGGCCGACGCAGTGCCATCGATCTGCAGATCGGCTAGATCCAGCAATCGTTGCTGAGCGGTCGAGTTTTCGAGTGGTTGCATTTTCTCAGTTCCCGTTGTTCGCAGACGCATTCATGTTTGAGACGACCTCAATCAAGATCGTTTCCCAATTTCGACTCGACACACTCGGACAAGCATCGTCGCATCACTTTCAGCGACTTATAAACCGCATGCACCGATCGATGCCACCGGTCGGCAATTTGCGAAGCCGACTGACTCTCACCATAAAACAGTTGCACTAATTCACGCTGACGTTCGCTCAGCAACGTGACGCACTCGTCCATCGCTTCTTGTCGTTGACTGATCTCTGACGCTAACCCTATCGCCGTCACCGACATTTCATTCATCAACGCCTCGCTAAAGACATGTCGGTCGCGATCACGAGTTCGCCAGTGCTTGAGCATTTGATGACGCGTGCCCCCCAAAGCCCAGGCCGCAAAGTCATCCTCCCGACGGAAACTGGAAAAGCTTTGCCACAGTACCAGACATGTTTCCTGATACACGTCGTCGACTGCACAAGGTTGGTAGATCATCGAGCGGATATACGCGAGCACACGGAATTGGTCTCGTAAGAACAACCGCAAAAATAGTTCATAGTCGTCGTGACTGGTCGAAGCTCCGTTGTCCATTTCGCTGGATCTCGATTGCGCCAAAGGGTGCTATTGCAACATCAGCCACCGGTGACGGCGGCTTCAATGTGACCATTGAGCTATTAAGTATGGCGCGCAGGACGCTGGTTTGATACCTTCCCCAACAATTTTTTGGTTTGGGTACCGATCTCGTTCCCGCCGGGACAATCACTGTTATTGCGGAAGACTCCTTTCCCTTTTCCTCCGAACCTAGGGTCGAAAAATTGTTATTGCCAGAAGCAAATCGACATGCGACTTGGTGGATGCTGTTGCTGTTTTGGGTCGCGGGCGGCATTTCGCTTGACAGGGCGGAGGCCGGGGATGGAGCCAACCTATTTGAGCAGAAGATTGCACCGTTGCTAACGCGGCGGTGCCTGTCGTGTCACGTTGGCGAGACGCCCAAAGGAGGCTTCTCGATGCACGATTCCGAAGCCTTTTTTGCCGACGGATTTGTCGAACCGGGCGATTCGGCGGCTAGCCATTTGCTGGATTTGATTTCTCCGGACGGGGGCAGAGCAGAGATGCCCAAGGATGCGGACCCATTGGCCGTAGCGGAGATCGCGGCGATTGCGAAATGGATCGACGACGGGGCGACGTGGCCCGACGGTTTCGTGTTGCAGGAAGCCCTGGTCGATGACTTCGATTGGTGGTCTTTTCAGCCGATCTCGCGGCCCGCAGTTCCCCAGTTGGACGATCCATGGGCACGGTCGCCGATCGACCAATTTGTGCTCCAGAGCTTGAGACAAAAAGGACTCACCTGTTCCCCGCCCGCCGACCGTGGGACGCTGATCCGTCGACTCACTTACGATCTGATCGGACTTCCACCAACGCCAGCGGAGGTCGCCAGTTATGTCGACGATTCCGATCCTGATGAAAAAGCGTACGAAAAACTAGTCGATCGGTTGCTGGAATCGGAACACTACGGCGAGCGATGGGCGCGGCATTGGTTGGATGTCGCCAAATACGCCGATTCCCATGGTTACGATAAAGACAAGCTGCGGCCCAATGCATGGCCTTATCGCGACTACGTGATTCGATCTTTAAACGAGGATAAACCGTACGCGAGGTTTGTCCAGGAGCAGATTGCTGGAGACGTGTTGTTTCCGGGGACAGCTGATGGCACGCTGGGTTTAGGTTTTATCGCCGCCGGGCCGTGGGACTACATTGGGCACGCGGAAGTTTCCGAAGCGAAGCTCGATGGCAAGGTGGCCCGCAATCTCGATCGTGACGACATGGTCTCGGGCTCGTTCAACACTTTTTGCAGCGTGACGGTGCAGTGTGCGCGGTGCCATAACCATAAATTTGACCCGATCACGCAAGAGCAATACTACGGCCTGCAATCGATCTTCGCTGCCGTCGATCGCGCCGATCGAATGTTTGATATTGAGCCCAAAGTGGCCCAGCGACGCGAGCAACTGCTCGACCAGTTAGCGAACGCCAAAGCTCTGCAGAAAAGTGTTGAAGACGAGATTGCAGTGGCGGGGGGGACTGAGTTGGTCGAGTTGACGGCACAGATCGCCGCGCTGAACAAGAGCTTGAAGCCGATCAAAGTCGCGGAGCATGGTTACCACGGCGAGATCGTTTCGACTGAGGATTCGGAAAAATGGGTCGAGGTGGAATTGAAGTCGGAGGTGCTGGCATCGCGAATCGTGTTGCAAGCGTGCGATGACGACTTCAACGAAATTGGCGCGGGTTTCGGATTTCCCAGGCGGTTCAAGATCGAAGCGATTGATGACGCTGGCAACCGGACCACGATCTCCGACGCAACGGATGCCGACTTTCCCAATCCGGGATTGATGCCAGTCGAGTTTCTCCTCGCCAATCAACCCGTTCGTCGCGTTCGTGTCACGGCGACACGTCTTGCTGAACGCCAATCCGACTTCGTCTTTGCACTCGCTGAACTACAAGTCTTTTCCGCAGATCGGAATGTCGCGATCGGCGCAACGGTTGATTCGTTTGATTCGATCGAAGCCCCCGTTCGTTGGCGTCGGCAGAATTTGACCGACGATCAATGGCCACGTATCAGAGCCCCCGAGGCGACACAGAAAATGGCCGAAGCAACATTCAAGCGTGACGAAATCCGTTCCGCAGTGACCACACCGGAGCTTGTGGCGCGAAGCAGCGAGTCGAAACGCACGATTGTCGAGGCTGAGGCTGACTTGGCCTCGCTGCCACCGCAGCAGACGGTTTATGCGGCGGCGACAAATTTTGCGGCCTATGGAACTTTCAAGCCAACCGGCGGCAAGCCTAGAGAGATATTTGTTTTACATCGTGGAGAGGTCGCCATTCCGGGCGACCCTGCGGTGCCCGGCGTGATTCCGTTGGCAGGCGATTCTCAGTGGCGGTTTGATGCCAACTTGAACGAAGCGGAGCGCCGAGCGGAATTGGCCACTTGGTTGACCGATCCCGAACATCCGCTGGTCTGGCGTTCGATTGTTAATCGTATTTGGCAATACCATTTCGGCCTGGGAATCGTCGCCACTCCAAACGACTTCGGTCGAATGGGAGCAGAACCAACACATCCCGAACTGCTCGATTGGTTGGCGGTCGAGTTTCGCGATGGCGGGCAATCGATGAAGACGTTGCACCGCATGATCGTCACCAGCAATACGTATCAACAATCATCGGCTGACAATCCCGCCAATTCTGCAATGGACGGCAGTAATCAATATTTGTGGCGATCCAACCGACGCCAGCTTTCGGCAGAAGAGATTCGCGATTCGATTCTGTCGGTCAGCGGATCGCTGGACACAGCGATGGGCGGCCCAGGTTTCTACCTGTTTGCCTTGGCGGAAACGGCTCATTCACCTCACTTCGAATATCACAAGTTCGACCCGACCGACAAACGATCGCATCGCCGCAGCATTTACCGGTTCATCGCGCGGTCGCAACCCAATCCCTTCTTGACGACCCTCGATTGTGCGGACTCGTCGCAGAGTACCCCACGTCGGAATGAAACGCTGACCTCGTTGCAGGCGCTTTCGTTGTTGAACAATAAGTTCAATTTGGTGATGGCCCAAGCGTTTGCAAAACGACTTGAATCTGAGAGCGGCGATCTTGCCGAACAGGTTGAACTCGCCATGCAATTGCTGTCCCAACGAGCTTCGACCGCGGCCGAACGCGACGATTTGGTCGCCTACGCACAGATCCATGGACTGGAAAACCTGTGTCGGATTTTATTTAACCTGAGTGAATTCGTGTTTGTGGATTGAATATGAGAATGCAAAATCGACGAGAATTCGTGCGTCAAGCAGGCACCAATTTTGGTGCGTTAGCGATGGCGGCTATGCTACAAAACGATGCGCAATCGGCCAGCGGACGCGCTGTCGAAGTGCTGCACCATCCGCCCAAAGCGAAACGCGTGGTGCAGTTGTTCATGGCTGGCGCGGCCAGCCACATCGACCTGTGGGATCACAAGCCACTGCTGGAAAGGTTTCACGGTCAGCAATCGGACTTCGGCGAACCGGTCGAAGTGTTTCAAAACGGCTTGGGGCCGTGGATGAAGTCACCATTCAAGTTTGCGCCGTATGGCAAGACGGGCAAGCAACTGAGCGAGGTCGTGGCACCGTTGGGCGAATGTGTCGATGACATCGCGTTTATTCACAACATGGTCGGCAAGACGGGCGTTCATTCACAGGCTACTTACCTGCAAGCGACCGGCTTCCAACGCCCTGGATTCCCCGGCATGGGATCGTGGGTCAGCTATGGGCTGGGATCGATCAACGAAAACCTGCCGACGTTTGTCGTGTTGCCTGATCATCGCGGCTTTGCCAGTAACGGCCCAAAGAACTGGGGTTCCGCTTTCCTGCCTGCCAGTGCGCAGGGGACAACCATCTTTCCGCAACGAGAGAACCCGATCGATGACCTGACTGCCCGCGCCGATTTTATTACTGCCGCCGGCGACCGTGACGGCTTGGCGGTGCTTGAACGCATGAACCGCCGCCATCTACAGCAACACGCTGGCGATTCCCGATTGGCAGCTCGGATTCGATCATACGAATTAGCGGCGGCGATGCAGTTGAGTGCGCCCGAAGCGTTGGACATCTCCGGCGAAAGCGCAGAGACGATGAAGATGTACGGATTGGATCGCATTGGGGCCACGTACCCCGACAAGATCAATCCAGCCGAAGAGGCGGAGTATTTTGGTCGCAAGTGTTTGATCGCCCGCCGGTTGCTCGAGCGCGGAGTTCGCTTCGTACAGATCTGGTCTGGAAACGACAACGGTTCCCCGCGCCGCAACTGGGATTCACACGAAGATATCGAGCGCGATCATGGACCGCTGGCAAGTGGAATGGCCGTGGGAACCGCAGCGTTGCTGAAGGACCTTAAACGAACCGGGATGTTAGAGGACACGATCGTGTTGTGGACCACAGAGTTTGGTCGGATGCCCAGCACGCAGGGGAGCAAGGGACGCGACCACAATCCGTTTGTATTCACCAATTGGATGTGTGGTGGTGGTATCCGCGGCGGAGTGACACACGGCGAATCGGACCAATGGGGATACAAGCCTTTGGACCGGTTGAACCCCACGCAAGTCTACGATATTCACGCCACGATCCTGCATCAATTGGGGATCGATCACAAACGTCTAACGGTCCGCCACGATGGAGTTGACCGCCGTCTGACGGATGTCCATGGGCATGTCCTCCACGACCTGATTTAGCAAGGTCCGTGCCAGCTTGTTTCAAATGCACTTTGGCTGAGTTGACCGTAATGTGCCTTGCTGCTCTCGCCGTCGTTTTCCCAATGCCATCTAGGCTCCTCAACTTGTGATTCGCACTTCGTAACCGATTAGCGTCATTGGCGGGCTGTTCGGCGACAATTAGTTCTCCCCTTTAGCGACAATTACAATTCCCTCCAACTAACTCGTGACGGTTGGCTCGCTCGAAGTGGATTGACCACTTGCCTGCGACTGCTTCGACTTCTCGACACGATAGCTCGGGACGTTCAGTTCGTTGATCACGCTGTGGTGGACCAAACGGTCGATCGCTGCTGCGGTCGTCATCGCATCCTTGAATATCTGCTCCCATTTCCCAAACGCCAAGTTGCTCGTCAGCATTACGCTGCCCCACTCGTAGCGCTCCGCCAAGAGCGTGAACAATACCTCCATCTCCTCGCGACTCTGCTGTACGTAGCCCAGGTCGTCGATGATCAGGCCCTCGAACGTTGAGTATTGTTTGATCAGCTTCGGCAACAGCAAGTCTCGTTTCGCAATCAACAACGGCTGCACCAACAAACTGCAAGTCGTGAACAAGATGCTCCGGCCCTGAAGGACCAGTTGCTCCGCCAATGCGCACAACACGTGGCTCTTCCCGGAGTCGGGACGACCGAAGATCAGAACGTTCTCCTGTGAGTCCAGGAACCTCCCGTCGCGAAGCGTCTCTAGTTGACGGTGAACTGTCATCGGCACACGGTCGAATTGAAACGTTTGCCAGCTCTTTCCCAGAGGCAATTTCGATCGATTCATCAGTCGTTTCACTCTGCCCTCCCGGCGGGCTTCGCACTCCAACGTCGTCAGCTCCGAAAGGTACTCCAGGTGACTCAGGTTCTCCGCTTCCGCTCGCCTCGCTGACTCCGGAAAGTGCTCCCGAAACGTCGGCATCCGAAGCTCGCGAAACTGAATCCCCAGCGTCTGCGTTGGATCGTTCTTGGGTGGGCTTTGCGTCGTGCGTTGTGGTTTCTTCTTGGCTGTGGTCATCGTCTGGACACTCCTTGTCAAACGTGTGAAGTAAAGAATCATAGTGGCTCAAGTCCGGTATATCGATCACGATGTCGGTCGCTGCCGGAAGTGAATTGGCATCAAGAACGGACTGTCGCAGTTGAGCGATATCAATCGTTGTTGAATTTGAGATTTGAACACGCAAGGCATCTTCAACTACCCGTTCTCCTTCATCCGAAGCGAGCTTCAGGATCTGCAGGTAGTGTTTATCTGCTGCCTTGTCAGCGTGAACAGATTGCAGCATGTCGTACGCGATTCGGAACTGGCTGGTGGGAAACATCTCTTTGCGATAGCGGTACTCAGCGAACGCTCCTGGCTTGCGAATCAGTGACTCGATGACATGCCGATAATTGATGCCGATCTTGTTTTTCCCGAACAATCTACCCATCTTTTGCACGACATGCCCTTGGTGAGAAACCGTAACTTCCTCGGCACTGAAACGAACGTCAGACTTGCTTCCGATCAATCGACTATGGACGCTGTAACGAACCGTTCGGACTAAGATGGTACAGCTTTTTCTGACGCGGATGCCAAGCAAGATGTCGTCGCTTTCAAGCCGGATACTTGGCAGCGGTTAGATTGTTTGTTGCTCTTCAAGGAACTTCTGTTTCTGATTGGCGTTGGCTCGATCGACAACCATTTGCACGAACTGCACGAATTCTTGGCGGCTGACGAAGTCACGACTGCCACGTAGTAGAAGTGCTTGGTCGATCGGATCTTTGATGTGCCCGTTCGAAGATTCGACATCTCCGTTTTCATTGGCGCATCCGGCGTTGGTGCGCTGCGGCTTGCACTGACAGTAATCCATCAGCGCGGTATACCGCTTGGTGTGGAGAGTTCTTTCGCTGTGGTTGTTGATTGCGGCACTGAGCGAACCGGTTCGGTGCTTCATGGGAACGCCGCCAAACTGCTCGAACGCATTTTGAATCCCTTCGCTGAGTGCCTCGAAGGATTCTGAGAAACAAAGCGAGACAGACTCGAAGTTGCTATACGTCAGCACGCAATGAAACAGCGTGTGATCGAAGCGAATGCCTGCAATCGTGACGCCCAGTTGATTACAGACGGTGAAGTCACTGGCAGCCAGCGAACCTGGATAATGATCCTGCGGGAATATGATCGTTTTATTGGGTCCGAAAAGAGATCGCCAAGTCGCGACTCTTCTCTCGAAAGTCCTCCGCGTCGAATCGGGGAATTGCCCGGCGTGAGTTTGCTGGAGGTCGTCGAAGAGTGCTTACGCTTTGAGCCTTGGTTCGGCCTCGAGTTTCCGCTGAACATCGACCCAAACGCTCTCGAAGGGATCGACTCGGGTGCAATACTCTCTGCCGGATTTCCGCTGCGAGGGAAGCCGCTCGTCGTCGCGGTAGGAGCGTGCCGTTTTCTTGTCCATGGAAGCCATCCTAGCAGAGTCTTTGAGTGATCTGCCTTGGCCGAGCCAAGGCCTGAGTTCGTAAACTTGTCCGTCCGTGGTCATAGCAATCTCCTTGGAAAGCAGGGATTGCGATGAGGCGCTAGTGAAACCCGAAAGGGGAATTCTAATTGTCGCAGAGAGGGGAAAGTATTTGTCACTAGACAGCTCATGATTATTAGTGGGATTTGGTTCGGCCCAGGATTCGGTCGGCGACTCGCAGCCCGCTGTTCATCGCGCCCTCGATACTGGACGTTTCGCGGTGGTCGCCGGCGATCAGGATACCGTCGGCATTCGGTTCGTTCACCCCGTCGTTCACCCCGTCGTTCACCCCGTCGTTTTCACCCACTGTCGTGGTGAGGTCCGAGAGGACCGGATCGAGCGTGAGCACGGGGAGTGAGTAGGGGATGCGGTAGATTCGAATAAGTTGCCATGAGCGAACGTCGTCGGCGAACCAGCGGGTGAGATGCTCGCGAACGCGTTTTTCCAGGTCGGCATTGTCCAGGCCGTCGGGCGGTTCGTGACTCGCATCGACACTGACGGAAATCAGCGATCGGTTCTTCGGTGCGTAGCTCGGGGCGATGTCACTGAGCACGGTGACCGATTGAACCGGACCCTGTTCATCCCCGCAGAGCATGAGCAGCCGCCGGGGATCGGGGGATCGCTCGGCAGAAAAATACAGATTGGTGGTGCCGGACCACTTCGTCGCGAGTGCGGGTCGACCGAGTAATTTGGCCGCCGTATCACTCGGGGTCGCGATCACGATTTTGCGACAGGAGAGAGTCTCATTTTGGAGAACCACGCGTTGCACCGGGGCGGTATTCGATTCGCTCGGAGGTGTATGTTCGATTCGTTCCACACAGGTTTGTAACCGGAGCGTTCCACGGGGCAGTGAATCGGCGAGTTGACGCGGGATCTCTGCCATGCCGCGGGCGGGGACGGCGATGTCACCTTCGGCGAACATGCGAAATACGAACTCGAGCATCCGGCTGGGCGTGGATAACGACTCATCAAGAAAGACGCCGCCGAGGAAAGGGCGAAAGAAATCGTGGATGATCTTTTCGCTGAAGCCGTCGTTTCGTAATCGTTCGAGCGTCGTCGTTTGAGGCCGCTGGTAAAGGTCTTGCAGACTGCCGCGTCGTGAGTCGCGGCGCAGTTTGGCGATTCGCAGTTTGTCGGCGATGGTTCCGACCGGGTTGGTCGCGGTGGCCCAGGTTTGCAGCGGTCGCCGCCATGGGTCGCTGAGCACGCGGAAGGCACCGCGTTGGCGGATCAAGGCGCCGGGCTCGAACGCTCGCAGATCGAGTGAGGAGTAATCGAGTAGCTCGCGACAGGCCGGGTAACGGGTCAGTAGGACTTGGAATCCGTGATCCAGCGTGAACCCAGCGACGTGATCGGTGCGAACGCGGCCGCCGATCCGATCGGTCGCTTCGATGAGGAGACAGGATTGGCCGGAACGGGTGAGTTGCGCCGCACAAGCGAGACCGGCCAGGCCGGCTCCGATAATGATCGTTTGAGGGGAGTCCATGGTGTGTCAGCGTGAGTGAGGGGAGCGGAACGAAGCGAGCGGGCCGGTGCGGCGCAACCAGTGGGCGAAGGAGAGGCGATTGCAAACGTTGGTATTGACTGAGAAATTGTTGTTGATTTCACCCTCCCGAGCGAAGCTGGCGAGCATTTACCCGCGTGAAAACAGCATAGACGGGTGGGACGCCCGCGAACCGGTGCGCGGGGCGTCCCGCCCGCATGCGCTGAAAACACGTTGTTCCTTCAAATGACCGTGAATCCACGCTGGGTGAGTTCGGACGCGAGGGTTCGTTTCGGACCATAGTCGCCGTGGACGAGTCGAATTTCCTTCGGAGGGCTTTTCATCTCTTCCACGAACCGGATCAAATCGGCTTGGTCGGCGTGGCCGGAGTATCCGGTGAGTTGATGGACCTCGGCCTTGATGTCGTACTTGCGTCCGTCCAAACGCACCCATTCACCGCCGCGTGCGATGTAGTTGCCCGGCGTGCCGCCGGCTTGGAACCCGGCGAAGATGATGTCGGTGCGTGGGTCGCCGATGAACCGTTTCAGGTAGTTCATCACCCGTCCGCCGGTACACATGCCGCTGCCGGCGATCACGATGGCGGGCAGTTCGTGTTTCTCGATATAGTTCAGCGTGTCCTTGTGTTCGGTGTGGCTGCCGACGGTCGTGAGGTTCTCGAACACGAGCGGTTGGTCGTCGGTTTCCATCACAACCTGGGCTTCCTCGCCCCAGTGATGTTTCATTTCCTTGTAAAGCGATGTGAAACGTGACGCCAATGGGGAGTCAACGATCACGTCGACGCGTTTCATCAGGGTTCGATTCTCGGTCTTTTGAACGCGTTCAAAGATCCCGTTGAGTTCGTACAAGATCGCTTGAGTGCGTCCGAGCGAGAACGCGGGGATAATCGTCAAGCCGCGGTCTTCGAGCGTGTGACGAACGATCCGTTCGAGTTCGGCTTGGCGATCGATCTCCGGCGGATGCAGTTTGTCGCCATAGGTACTTTCGAGAATCAGCAAATCGGCTTTCTCGGGGCTGACCGGTGGGTTGAGCAACGGGTTCGTACCGGCACCGATATCGCCGCTGAAGACGACTCGTTTCCCATCGGGCAATTCGATTTCAAAGATCGTCGAACCGAGCACATGCCCGGCGGGTAGCAAACGGATTTTAGCGCCGCCGGGGATATCTTCCCAGCGGTGATAGGGGAGCGGACGGAGCATCTTCTTGATTTTGTGATTAAATTTTTCAATCAGGCGTTTGGAGCGGGTGAATCCGATTTTGAGGGCGTCCTCCATCACCATGGGCAGCAGTTTCGCGCTCGGTTCGCTGCAATAAATCGGATGCTCGAAACCGGCGGCGAGCAAATACGGCAATCGTCCGGCGTGATCGATGTGAACGTGGGTGAGCAACAGGCACTCGATGCCTTTGAGTGAGAATTTGATCTCCGGATTGGGATGTTTTTTGGCATCACTGCCTTGAAAAATCCCGCAATCGACGAGCAACCCCGATCGCCCGTCGTTCCACGAAAGTTGGTGGCAGGAACCGGTAACGCCTTCGTGAGCACCGTGGTGAGTGAGCATGATTGGGAGCGTGCGTGGTGAAAAGTGAAGCGAGAAAAGTCAAGAGTGGAGGCAGAATTCTTCGACGGGGTGACCAAACGTGTCCAAGGGGTATCCGATAGTTCTTTTGTCCCCGGCAAACAACTCTTATCAACTCTTATCAACTCAAATCAAGGAACAGATCCCATGGCTAAGTTTTACGTTCAATCGGGTAATTTCCGTCGTGTTGTCGCAGCCGATTCGTGCCGCAAGGCAGCATTGTGGGCGGTTCACGAAGTGATGCAGCAAATCATGCCGACCGATCAAGACAGCGACACCGGCATGGCCGATCGCGCCGCCTCACGCCACTACGGCGACGAAGGTGCGGCCACCAGTGTAACGGTTTTGTCGGGCAAAGTACGTGTCGACGAGCGTGGTTTCGATCGTCACGACGCCAGCGAATTGTCGACGATGGAAGTGATCGGCGAGTGGAACCAAATGGTCATGACACTCGACCGTTTGCAACAAATGCTCGATGGCAAATCCCCGAGCGAAAAAGTCATTGGCGACCGTTTTTCCGACGACCAGTTTTCGGACGACCTCGCAGCGTGATACGAGGTCAAGTCGTAGCGGAAGTCGTCAAGACTTTCGGTTATTCGCGACGCCGGCCGAAACTCTTGATGAGTTCCGCTACTCGAAAATGGAGTCGCGGCGTGATGCTCAGTTATCCACGCAGGTTTCGAGGAACCGTGCGAGGCGGTGGAAGTCCGAGTTCTGCTCGATGAACCGCACCTTGGTGACCAAGGTTTGCGGATCGACGAGTTCCTCAAACGGGACGAAGTGCAGGTCAAATTGACCGGACACCGAAACCATCACGCCGTTGAGTTTTTCCTCGACGAGAGCGCGGTAGGCACCGACGCCGAGTTGCGACCCGAGCATCACGTCGTAGGCCTGCGGCGGTGCACATCGGGCTTCGTAACCGAGTTGCAAACCGTTGACTTTGCGATGTTTCCCGGTCCGCTCGGTGTACCGTTCGCCGAGTAAACGCGAGACGAGTGTGGACAGATTGATCAACGAAATGTTGATGTGCCCGTGATCGTCACGGGTGACACCTTCGAGATACTTCGCGGGCAAGAATTCGGCCAAACCTTCGGCAATGACGATCGTTCCATAAGGTCGTCCTTCGCGCTCGCGGGCGAGCATCATGTCGACCATCCGGTCGATGACGCGATCGAGTGCCATGACCTTGCGGGTGGCACCGGTTTCGGCGTTACTGACCTCTTCGTCGGCGAGGGCGCCGATGACATCCTCGACGCTGAGCACCATGCTGGCCTCGCCGGCGATCGCGGCGCCGTAGGCTAACCAACCGGCGCTGCGGCCCATCGCTTCGCAGATGAAATAGGAACGTCCTGCGGCGGCGTCGAAGTTGAGGTTACGGATTTCTTCGGCGAGGGTTTCGACGGCGGTGAAGTACCCGAACGTGAAGTCGATTCCGGAATAATCGTTGTCGATCGTTTTGGGCAGATGCACGACAGGAAAACGACGTGCTTCGCCGGGCAAATTGTCTTGGAACATTTTGAGTTTGTTCGCAGTTTTCAACGTGTCATCGCCGCCGATCGAGATCAGGGCATCGATTTCGAGCGAACATAGGCCCTCGTAAACACGCCGCAGCGGGGCGACGAGTTCGGGATCTTTCAGATGGTCGGGGCAACTGACGTGTTTGCCGGGATTGGTGCGGGCGGTGCCGATCATGATCCCACGGCTGCTCCGGGCGTTGGTCAACGAATCATGCGTGAATGTCATGTAATCGTCGCCCTCGACGAGCGGGCCGGCGGCGGTGTATTCGGCCAACCGGCTGTAACCGTGTTTGATCCCGAAGACCTGGGCGCCTTCTTCGAGAAACGAGAACGCGGCGGTGCTGATCACGGCATTGGCAGCCGGTGCGGGGCCTCCCGCGAACAGGATGGCGACGCGTTTAATATCGAGGTTGTGGTGGGCCAGTTCAGGCACGGCATCACTTGGAGGTTAGTGGGGAGATATCGATTCGGGAACCGCGATAATTTGTCTCGGTCTGCGGCCCTGGGAAGACTGAAAATATAGCCGATTGGTGTGCCGAGCGGGCGCGCCCGGCGATCAGGGGATCACAAATTTCTCAGGTACTCAACGCTTTGCGCAATCTCGGCTGCGGCGGTTTCGATAGGCATTTCCGAGCGTCCGACGACGAACGGTCCCCGGTAGGGGATGTCTTCGAGTTGGCCGATCAGGGAAGGGAAATCCGTCGTCCCTTGGCCAACCGGGACCGCGATCCCGCGACCAGCCGATAAATCCAGCACGCCGTCGACCGCGTTGACGATCCGGATCCGGTCGCCGAGGGCCGCAACCGCTTCGGAAACACTGTGTCGATTGATGATCAATTGGCCGGGGTTCAGCGCCGCCGCGACGTAGGATTCGGAACTCGTGTCGAGCAACCGGGCGAGATATTCGCCGGGTTCGGTGCCGGTTTCCGCTGCGAAAAACGAGCCGATTTTCGCTCCATAACGGCCTAAATCGTCGAGCACTTCCCGCATCGTGTCCCAACGCGGATCGACCGGTTGGCCGCCGGGGCGAGACAATTCCCCCGATTCCGTTGCGCCACTTATGCCCGCGACCCAGGCCTGGGCTTCGGCCAGACTCAAACCCTCGGGCAACCCGCCCGAGGTCGAGACTCCTCGCGAGGGCTGCGAAGCGGCGGTTCCTGCAAGCGGGGGTGGAGCCGGGACGGGACCGATTTGATTGACCACCAGCGGGGCCCCCAACCGATACGCCGCGTGCATCGCGGCTTTCGTCGCGTCGATACGCCGGTCGAGATCAGGCAAATAATCGAACCCGTGACGGGTCGGATAGCGAATCGAGCTGACCCGCAAATTCAGATCATCCAGGATTTTCCGCAAGGTTCGTACAGCCGTATCCGATAACTCCGATACGTTCAAAAGTCGTCGTCCGCACAATTCGACGCTGGTCGCGCCCGTCGACGCGACCCAACTTAAAGCACGACGTAGTGACGTCGCCGAGGGAGTGACCCCGCCGAGGGAATCGACACGCACAGCAATCTTTAACTCAGCCAATTCGTCGTCTCTTTTTGTAATCGATGTTTCAATCGTCTGCCCCTGAAAACCGCTTCAACCTGCCCGACCGGAGGTGCGTCGCCGAGACGCACGCGACCCAGGAAACCGTCGCCGAACGGGTACTGGCAACGGGCCGGGCGTGCAGAATCGCCCTCGCGCGGACACATTTGGCACAACGGGGAACGTTTTGGATCCTCGCCATTGCGACCTGTGTTCTCAACATCGCCGTTGCGGATGACGATTCAGTTTACGCGACGTCACGCAACCGCACCACTGCGGCAGCGACCAAGGGTGCCAACGACGGTTCACCGGTTGCTCTGGACCTGGGGGTCATCGAGCACATCGGGCCGGCGGGATTGAAAACGTATCGGTGGGATTTCTCGCGTCAAGGCGATACGGATTTCGATCGCTGGCCGGATCGCTTTACACGCCATTTTAACACCGGGTTTCCGGAATACGTGCGGATTGGGATTGTCCCGCGAGACTCGCAGCTCGAAGCGAAAATTCTCTCGCTCGACACGGCTTTGGTTTTGAAGTGGCCTGGAATCCGTCGCTTCACCGAGGGATTTCCGTTTGCGGACAAACTGCCACCGCTGCCTCCTTCGTTGACCGACGCGTTGATCGATCGTTGCTTGCAGGTGCAACTCGACGGCGGTCAGGCTCGTGTTCTCTCGCCGGAGTTGCCGACGAGCCACCGGTTTCAATATCGTTTCAGTGTGGATGTTTTGACGAAGGACTTGGTTCACGATTCGGTTGACGCTCAAGTCATTTTCACCGACGCGTCGGGGAATGAATTACAACGTCGAAAGACACCGGCGGTGACTGATTCGCCGCAGTGGCGGACGCTTTCGATTGACTCGCTCGTCCCACCGCCGGGGGCTCACTCGATGCGAGTGAGTTTAAATGTCATGGGCGGTGAGGATGGCCTGCAAGATATTCGGGGCGTGATCTCGTTTGACAACATCACGTTTCGTCAGTTCCCACAAATGAAAATCCTCACGGACAAACCGTTCGGAATTTATCGACGTGGCGAACAGGTGATGACCACGACGGAGTTGCTCGGGTTGCCCGATGAACCGACTCGGGTCCGGTTGCGATTGCTCGATCATGACGACCGTGAACTGCGGAGCCAAAGTACAGAAGTGAGCGTTCGAGAGATTACAAACGCGGCTCAATACGAGCAACCAACCGATGCACCGGAGAGCGGCAGTGATCGTGATCGGGTTCCAGCCGATTTGATTAATGACGATGCCGTCTCTTTCAAGTGGGCGATTGAGGGGTTATCGCCGGGGTATTACCAGGTTGCCGCGACAATGGAAAACGATCGCGGAGCGTCGCTCGCTAATCATTCGACATTCGTGGTGATCGATCGTTTGACAGATGACCCGCGTGAGTGGTCGCCTCCTCCGCCGAATCAAACGGAAGGATTCGTTTCCACAAACGGCACCATGCCTTCGCTCGGTGCGATGAGCGTCACGACCGATCCGTTGCCTTTCGGATGGACATTGCCGCCCGAATTGCTCGAGCGTTACGGGCGAGGACAGGTTTCCGACAAAGCGATTTCGCACTGGTTGCGAAGCGTGGGTGTCGGGTGGGCGAAACTGCCGGTTTGGTTTGATCCGGATGACGTGCAGTCAGCCGACGCGGCCGCGAATCTCGCGTTCCGGTTGAAGGATTTTGGAATCGAACCGGTCGGTTTGCTCGATCGGCCGCGCGATGACCAGGTGGAAAAATATCGGTTGCGTGAGCGGGGTGACTCGGGCGTCGCTGGGTTCCTTTACGATTCGGCGATTTGGCGGGAACAGCTCGACACGATCATGAACCGGATGACGTTCCGGTTGCGGCGTTGGCAGCTCGGCGATGATGACGATTTCAGTTTCCAGAGCCGTCCAGAATTGCCTGACAGACTCTCCGAAATCGCGATCGGATTGCAAGGTTTCGGGCAGCCTTTGGAATTGATGATCCCGTGGAATTGGTTGGATCGTCGACCGGTGGTATCGGGCGAATCCTGGAAAGGAATCGTGCGGCACACCGATCAAACGCTCACCGCCGACGAACTCGGCGCGATGTTGGCCCTCCACGAAACGAGTATCGGCGGCGCCGCATTGGTGCCGCGATCGGACTCATGGATGACGATCGATCCGTTACCCCGCGAACGTTATGATCGGGACACTCGGATCAGAGATTTAGTGTTGCGGATGGCGACGATGCGAGGACACGATGTCGAGGCCGCGTTCGCGCGTCGCCCCATGTCACCGGAATCGACATTGGTGACGCCGGAGGGGAATCCCGATCAATTGCTGCTGGCATGGCGAACGAGCAGCATCCTGCTCGGTCGCGCACGCAACATCGGGTCGCTGCGGTTGCGGAATCAGTCGCACAACATCGTTTTTCGTAGTTCCCATTGCTCAGTCATTTTGATTTGGGCGGACAAACCTCGAACCGAACGGTTGTTCTTAGGCGATAATGTTTTTGAGGTGGATGTTTGGGGGCGGCGAACGGAGCTGCCGACCGAACAGGTTGACGGACGCATGGTCCACCGAGTCGATACCAATCGGTTGCCGAAATTCCTCGTCGGGATCGATCCGGCGTTGGCGGAGTTTCGCATGTCGGTCGAACTCGATCGCAAGCGAATCGACTCGCTGCTCGGGCAAGAACAGACTATCGAGGTCCAATACAAAAATCCGATCGGTCAATCATTGGTGGGAATGATCTCAGTTGGTGCACCGCCGGCCTGGACGATTCAGCCGGATGAAAAGGAGTGGAATTTGAACCCGCTGGAAAAAGGCCAAACCGAATTCACCGTCGTGCTGGGAAACAACGCGACGATTGGTCAATTTGAGTTGCCGATTGTCATTGATTTTGCGAGCGTCCCACCGACCTCGATCCGCGTTTATCGAAATCTCGACGTGGGACCCGAAGGGTTCGATCTCGTCGTGACGACACGCTTGCTCGGTGGTCCCTTGCGAGTCAAAATTGAAATGACAAACAAAACACGCCGATCGGCCAATTTCGATTGCCTGTTGTTCGCCGGCGTCGATCGCCAATACGAGCGGCGGGTGTTGGTCGTCGGGCCTGGAGAAACCGCGGAACGTAATATCGATTGGCCCGACGGTGGCGAACTGGTCGGCAAGCGGTTGTTGTTGCGTGCGATCGAACAGGGAGGCGCCCGCGTCATTAACCATACCTTCGAAGTCGTCCCGTGAACCACTCGGCGTTTTTCATTTGTGATTCGATCGACCAGAACGGTTGGTTGCCCTACGAGCGGGTCTGTCTGCCCGTGGACGACCTCGGGTTTCGACAATCGGTGACGGCGGTGGAGCGATTGCGAACGTACAACGCTCGCCCCTTTCAACTCGATGAGCACCTCCGGCGATTCGACAATACGCTCCGCTTGATCGCGATCGAAGGTGTGCTGCCGGCGAGCGAACTGGCCGAAAAAGTTGGCGAATTGCTTGATCGCAATCACGATCTCATCGAAAAACTCGGCGATGTCGGGATCACGATTTGGGCGACGCCGGGGAATCGCTCGGGCGGACGCCCGACACTGGCACTGCACCTCAACAAACTCGATCACCTCGCCGTCGCCCGACGACGCAAGGATGGGCAAACTGTGGTGCTGACGGATGTCGTCCAACCGGGACCGCAAAGTTGGTCACGGCAGGCGAAAGTCCGCTGTCGTTTGCACTATCACCTCGCCGACGGTCAAGCCCGTGAGATCGCCAGTTTGCGTGGGATGACCAGCGACGCAACCGGCGTGTTGCTCGATTCGGACGGGACGTGGACGGAATCGAGTGTCGCAAACGTTGGCTTGGTTGTCGGTCGTGAAATTCATTGGCCGCCCGCCGCACGAGTCTTGCCGGGGATCACCCAAGCCTACGTCCGGAAACTCGCCGGATCCATGGGGATCGTCTCCCGAGAGGCGGGGATCACGACGTCGGATATTCGCAATGCGGACGCGCTGCTGTTGATGGGTACGGACACCGGATTGTGGTTTGCGTCGGAGGTCGTTGACGCGTCCGGACAAACGGTCCGATCGTGGTCACCGCCGATCAACGGAACGATCGTGCGTCTTTTGCAGGCGGGGATGCCGGTCTCACCTCCGGGCTGTTGAGAAATTGGTCTTGATCATGCCACTTTTCGCGACGGCGAATCAATCATGAGCTTAGTGGACGAGGCCACGAGTCCCACAATCAATGGACTCGTAGCCTCGTCCACTACGATTCAGCGTTTCTTGATTGTCTCGCTCTCGTTAGGCCGCTTCGTTGAACAACCCGCTGCTGGGTTTCGGTTTTTGTCCGGCTCGCCCGTAGGTTTGCGGTCCCGATGCGCCAGCTAATCGTTCGAGCACGTCGCGTTGAAACTCGGAAAGGTGATACTGGCAAACGAACAACGCCGTGGCGCGTTGATGCGTTGTGGCGATCATCTCGGCAACCTCGCCGCATCGGCGAGCCAAACGAGCGTCTTCAATCCGCCGCGATCCTAAGAGTTTTTCGGTAAGACTCAATCCCGAGGCCGGTGCGTCGTCGTCACGCAATAACTGCTCGCGTCGTTGTACCATCGATTCCAAATCGGTGATCGCGGCGACGAGCTGTTGCGTCGACGCGTCGACCTCGTTGGGACGCAATCCCACGGTGCGAATCCGTGTTTCGTCTAAGATCAGATCGATGGTCTCGGCAACTTGGGCGAGTTCATCGACATACTGATTTACACGGTCTCGCCACGCGGTCGAAATCGTTTGGGCGGAGGAGTTGGTCATCGATTTCAACGCTCGTATTGGAAAGTTGAGATAGGAGGCAGTCAGGTCGGCAAGTCACCGACACGCCTGCTTATCCGTGTCGTTGCAGTTGGAACAGTTCGAACATGGGGTCCACAAAGGATTCTGCGGACGCGTTGGAGATCTCTTCGACGAGTTTTTGATCGAGTTGTTGCTGGAACACTTCCTCGGCGCGCCCGCCATCGAAATAGGCCGCCTTGCCGGTACTCTCCCGCATCGACGCGAGCATGCTGCCGAATAAAGTCTGGCCGACAAAATCACCGAACGCGTCTCGCATCGCTTCCGTATCGTTTTCGCTGGCGTTGCCCAATGGGGCCAATTCCGGCGAGTTAGATCGAGAGAATTCGACAGGAATTTTGGCCGAATTCAATGAAGTCGCCATCCCGGAGGATGCAGCGATGGGGTTCGTTGATGAGATCATAAACATGTCTTACTGGAAAATGACTTCGCCGTACAAGTCACCTTTTGCTTTGAGTGTCTTGATAATAGCAATCAGGTCTTCGGTCGGAACATCGAGAGCGCCGAGCGCGTCAGCGAGTGATTTCAATTTGGCCGCTGACGGGGATCCGTCGGGGCCGATTTCGACAAAACCGCCACCGCCTCCGGCCTCAATTCGCAAATTGCGATGGGTGATCAATACGGGTGCAATCTCCACGTCGTCCCCGATCACGACGACGCCATCGGACTCGTTGATTACGACCCGTTTGCTCCGATTGGCGAGCTGGATCGGGATCTCCAACAGCAACGAAATGAATTTAATGGGATTTTCGCGATAGAGGCTCGGGATCATCACCTCGACATGCAATTGATCGATCGCTTGAGCATACACGTCCCTTGTGCCACTTCCGCTTGGGTTGCCTCGTGAACTGCTCAACCGCGATTGATTGGGGTCGCCCATGGTAAACGAGGCTTCCGAATTGATCTCATCTTCGATGCGTTGAGCGGTAGTGAAATCGGCGAAATCGCGATCGATGATGAGCGTGATTTTGCTGTCCTTGATGTAGGAAGCTCGCACATTGGATTCCATTTTCATCCCGCCTTGAATGGTCGCGGTGGTTGCCGGAGTATCGGGCGAGAGCGAAAGACGGCCTTGAGCCATGGCGTACACGGTCGGATTGTCCGCGCGAGGGCCGAGCATCGGGGTGAGCATTAGGAAGCCACCGTCGAGGCTTTTCGCGCTAATCGCGTTGATACTCACGTCGAGCACATCGCCTTGTTGGGCGCCGACGGGTGGTATTTTCGCAGTGACAAAGACCATGGCGACGTTCTTCGCATCCTCGACGTCCGTCAAATTCAAATTACCGACCGCATCGACGGACATCGGCCCGCCCATCAACTGCATCATCCGAGCGAGCGCACGCCCGGTCGGTGCGGAATCGCCATCACCGGTGCCACGCAGACCGACGACGAGTCCGAGTCCTTGCAACGTGTTGGTTTCCTGCCCCTTGAGTCGGCACAGATCACCGAGCGTCATCCCACCCGCCATTGCAGGCGAGGTGGTCGAAAGGAGCGTTACGAAAAGAAGAGTAATGCGAAGAATCATGTTGGCTGGTGGCTGTTGGCTGTTGGCTGTTGGCTGTTGGCTGTTGGCTGGTGGCTGGTGGCTGGTGGCTGGTGGCTGGTGGCTGGTGGCTGGTGGCTGGTGGCTGGTGGCTGGTGGCTGGTGGCGGGTGGGTG